>JAABUW010000081.1_pt1 | contig 208592 bp, 182 predicted proteins | sample 5560081 | NCBI WGS metagenome assembly JAABUW01 (sample SAMN10711882, study PRJNA513363) | rock metagenome | isolation source: Antarctica rocks | place: Antarctica: Victoria Land, Knobhead sud
ATATATATATCGAATATATAAAAATCGAGGATAGATAAATTATATATATATATATAAATCGAATACCTATAAATCTCTTATATAAATCTAATATATATAAAGAAATATATTTATATAAATCGAATATCTATAAATCTAAATATAAATCTAAATATATATAAAGGAATATATATTTATAAATCGAAGATATATAATTAAATATATATATATATAAATCGAATATATATATATAAATATATATATCGAAAATATATAAATCGATTTAATAAATTTATTTATAGATTTATAATTTTTAACTAAAAATTTAAGTAGGAAAAAGGAGTTTAATTTAAATTATCGGTATTATTAATTTATTCTAGCGGGATATATCGATATAATCAACCTCTCCTAAAATATACTATCTAATATACTCTCGCTATTATCGATAATTAATTTATCGATCCTCGCTTTTATTAATAAAGACCCTCGTTATAATTAACGATCTTATACCGCTTTATTAATATCTACGAGCTTCTCGACCTTATTAACGCGAATATAGGAATTCGTTATTTTATTAAATATCTATACTAGTAAAATACGACGATTTAATATTAAATTATTAATAAAAATAATCGAAGAAAAAGAGGATTAAATATATAACCGAACTAGAACTCGAAGAGTTTAAGGATCGTAAAGGAGTATTAATTAAAAGTAGTATTACCGGATTCGTTATTTAGCTAGATTAAAATAAAGATTAATAATAATATTATCGTTAAATAAAATAATTAATATACCCCTTTTAAAATACCCCCTTTTTTTCTAAAATATATTTTAAATATAGTACCCTTAAAACTCGAGGATTAATAGCCGAATTATCGTAAATAACGAGGATATCTAACTTTATAATTATAACTATAAGGTAAAAGATCTTTATTATCCTCCCTAGAAATTATATTATTCCCTTTTAATATATTCTAATCATCGTTTTTAATTAAGATTTTAGGGAAGATTACTATTTTTTACCTTATTACCTTTAATATAAATATAATAACGAGGTAATTTTCCTTTAATATAAAAAAATTACGTATTAAAAATTATCGTTAAAAACGATAATTTAGAGATAAATCGTAGTATTTACCGAGTCTTCTCCTCTTTATTAATTATATTTCCGGTAGGTTTAATATTAACGCCCTAGCGATTAAGATAGGCCTTATAACGACGAGCTCTTAAAAAATAAGGATTAATTAATTAATTATAAATAAAAATAATAAAGAAAAATCGATATTTTTTATATAATCCTCGAGAAAAATAAAGATTACGACGATTAAAACCTTATTTTAAACTTATTAAATTTAATAAAATTAATTAAAATTAATTAATTTAACGTAGATAACGACGATTTAAAACCTTACTTTAAACTTATTAAATTTAATAAAATTAATTAAAATTAATTAATTTAACGTAGATAACGACGATTTAAAACTTTACTTTAAACTTATTAAATTTAATAAAATTAATTAAACTTAATTAATTTAATATAAATAACGACGATTTAGAACCTTACTTTAAACTTATTATTTATTTATATACCTCGTCTTTTTCTTTTTTATAATAACGAATCGTAGCTTCCTAACTAGGTATAGCGAGGATTAAAATAAAAATTAAAGTTATTTAAGAAGATTTAGAAGAGGAAAAATAAAAATATTATCGAATATATCGACGAATTTAACGATTAAAAGATTTAACAGTTATTATATAAGGGTAGAAATTTTTAGTGGCGGAAAGCCTAAAGTACCCGCTCGGGCGCTAGTGATCTACGCTAAGCTATAAACGGTAAAGCGGCTATTTCTGCCCGCCGGTCCTCGCTTAGGACTGTCGCTCTGCACCGAGAATGCAGAGCAGAGGAAGCCGGACGATGATGACCCATCGCGCGGGACATTGTTTCCGCAGAATACGCAGGATAACATCCAGCAGGACAATGGCCATGCCGAACCCAATGAGCAAGACGAGGAGGCTCAGCACGAGAATGGTGATGCCAACGAACAAACCTCCCTCCTTCCCGGCCCTGTAGTACGCGGCCGGCTGGCAGCAGAGCGCTACGGCTATAAACACGGCAAAGCGACCTGGGATAGATTTCCGCCTTGGATGCGCTCCTTCCTCGATTTCTCCTACGCCTTTCTTCACGCGCCTTTGATTGGAGCGGTGACTGGGGCGGTGATAGGACTTGTTCCACCGCTTCACAAAGCCTTCTTCGGTGACCCCGAGAACGGTGGCATCTTCACCGCCTGGCTAACGGATAGCGTGAAGCAGATCGGCGGCCTGTTTGCGGCGCTTCAGGTGGTGGTTGTAGGAGTGAAGTTGAGTAGTAGTATGCGGAAGATGAAAAGGGGGGAGGAGAGTGGGAGGGTACCTTGGACACCACTGATATGTAAGTCCTCTTTTGGCATTCATGGTGCCCCGAATCCTATGACTTCCGATGTTGCAGAAGATCTGGCAGGAGCATTTCACTCCTTGGGAGTGTATCGCGCAAATTTGGGAATGGAAATGCTGACGACGAAATCACCTAGTTGTGACATTTATGCGATTTATCATTTGGCCAGCTATATCAATCTCTGTCATCTATGCTTTCGCTAGCAAGACGAATCTACTAGATCAAGATCCAATTCTCTGGTTTGCTATGATGTTGATGCCCACGGGGCCACCAGCGATGAAGTTGACGGCGTTGGCGGATGTGAGCGGGAGTGGAGAGGCCGAGAAGATGAGTATTGCTAAGATCTTGTGTGTAAGTAGAGCCTCCCCACGTCGAGTTTCAGGGATTGAAAGCTGATCATGTTCTGCGACAGATCATGTACACCATCAGTCCTTTGATCTGCTTCACGGTTGTGGGCAGCTTAAAGGCTTGCAAAGCTGCTATGGCGAATGCCTCGTAGTGGTTAGCTATCCAACGACTACTCGGCGCATATAGCAGTATGATGGCTATAGTTCTGCGCGAGATTATAGGCTGAGTGAACCTCGACTGGATAATTTCATCCTGCGGTCGATCTCTCAAATCTGTTGTTTTGCATGCATTGTAAGCTTGCTTGAGACATTCATGGTCACTCTTCCGACTAACAACAGACTTAACAGGACTTTTCGAACAAATATTCCTAGAATTTTCGTCTACGAGGTCGATCTATTAATGTATGCAACCATGCGTTCTCATATTCGATTCGTGCAGATAAAGACAAAGGTCTCCGGATCGAGGTTATCTGGGACAAATTATGAAATCATCAATACTACGATCTGACTACCTACTCTCCAATCATCTGACGACATCCCTCATAATTCATATCCCATACTGAACCTACAATTACATCCCATCCAGATGCCTTTTAATCGCCCATTTCTGCCTATGCCTAATCCCCTCCCCAACATCCAACACCTCCCTTACCCTCCCCTATCCTCTCTCGGCCCATACACAACCCCCCTCGACACATTCTCCTCAATAACCCCACTCATCTCCTCCCCATCTACCAATGGCCTCAACAACCTCGCAATGCTCAAATACTCTCATCCTCAATAACAACCAACCGACTTGTATTGATCGCCGCCGCGCACAGGATGAAGTGCACCCCCACGATGCACGTGCATAGTTCGATCACATAGTCCCAGTGGAAGTAGAGCGCGTAGCCGAGGATGGGCACGAGGCTGGGGACTTGGATGCTGGTGTTGCGCGTTGCCAGGGAGCCGAGGGCGAAGCTGGCCATATTGGCGCCGACTTCGTCGAGGCGGTGGTTGTGGATTTCCCATTGTGCGTTAGAAATGCGAGTTAGCACTGTTGTGGTATACTACGGTGGACCAAGCTGTGAAGAATTGTCTCCATTTTATCTGTGGGAAAGGAAAGGAAGGTGGGGCGAAGTTGACCGTCAATACTTCCCTTTTTTTGTGTGTGTAGTTTTGCTTGAAGCTCTGCTTCCGCCATCTATAGAAGCCGTACGACAACCACCAGCTTGAGACTTGTTCTCATCCGTGACTCGTCATCCTGATTGGCCATTCTTCCTCATCGATTTCTAGTTGAAGTAATGCGTGTTTCCCAGCATGCACTGCTTTTCCACTCCTTACTCTGGACAACTTCAATTATTGGCCGCTCACTTTTTTGCACACTCCCGCTTAGCCTTGTCGGCTGCATCGGCGTTGTCTGTCCACGCTTGCTGTAGTTGGGTCTGGAAGATCAATCCATACTCACGTGCTGTTTCTGATAGAGCTAGCCTTTCGCGATGAGCTTTATGAACAGGACGACATCTCAAATCAAGTTTGAACAGGACCGCTATTCCTACTCAAGCCCTCGAATCTTGCGGGTCCAACATCGAAATTACAAGCTCGAATCTTCTTCGAAGGCCCTTCGACTTTAAACCTGCCTAAAATTACAAGTGAAAGCCCTACGATTACGAACTTGGCGAAGAAACTTTAGTTTAACCATTTATTTACAATTATGCCACCGACTGTTTTATCGTAAATGATGTATTCGTTGACCTATCTTGATTCCTGTGAGGTCGGTGTTTTGATCGATGCGGAGTACTTAAATTTCTTCACTCTGACGTTTTGTGGACAGGACACGGAAATATTGGGAGGCTCGGAGGCAGACTTGGAACAGGTAGAATTGTCACAATGTAGGAATTCAGAATTCTTGGGCGGCGAATTTTCTCCCATCTACGCTCCTGCTGCGGTACTGAACTATCGGCAAGGTCACTACCTTGATGATCGCTCGATGGTGCGGCTCAAGATTGTGAGTGACAGTAAGCTTCGAAATTGAATCTACACTCAGTCGCTGACCAAAGCCTGATTGAAAGCAGCGACTGCCCTCCTGCGCCATGTCGCTTTCCAGGCAGCAAGACTTCCAGCAGTCCATTGAATTAATTGATCACAGCTTGGCCAGACGTTGACCTGGAACAGCAGAACTTTTCGTTGCGCCATGCTACTGTAAGATGTGTTGTCTAGCGTCAACGATACTATCAGGTGCCAAGAGTACCGAAGCCAGGGACAACACTCAAGCGAAGCATCGGGTACCCAAGAAGTAACACGATTAGATTCCAGTGTCAGGTACAGAGCCGATCCCACGTGCGGCCGACCCTTTCAACAGTAAGGACTCTACTTTTGTCCAGAACGGCATACAGCAAACCTCTTATCTATATTAGACGTCTTTAGTAATTGCGTCTAAGCTCTCCATTTATACCCATCGTGAATGTCAGATCCCACCAGAAAGATACGCCTCGGCAAATCGAATTCAATTGGACCCTAGAAATCCTTCGCTGCCCACAGCAACCTCCCTGGTCCTGGCGTCCCTGGAGCAAGAAGCCATGGAAGAGGACCCTCACGTAGACGCAGTTGAGCTAGCCAAGTTCGAGCCTACGTGCAAAGCTTAAGCTAGGAAAAGAGCTGCGCGCTGCTAGAAACAGCCTGGGACATGGCTATGATCTGGAGATGAATAGTATTGGCCGTGAACTTGGCTGCCTCGCAGCCTCCATGAAAACACGATTACTCAGGCCACGGAAATGGAGATGGTGACGCATCGTCCGCATGAGATTCTCTACAAGGGTGGGTATGTCAATTTGGATCCGGCTAAAAGATGTTTAACAGATACGGATGTGAAGGAATGGGAGAAAACGAATCTGAAAGGATCTAAGGTTCAGCTTTGAATAAAATTTCAAGCGGCTATCATCAGTGATGGTCAAGCCTACAAACTGCGTCCATACTAAGGCGCCAAAACAATTGAACTGAAATCACAATTCTCCTACGGTGAAGCCTACTCACTCTTCAACCTAGCATGGAGCATCGGCTCGCAGAATCAACCCATTTCCTCCGCATCAATACTCATCTCATCCAGTATCTCTTTGGCCTCAATCATATCCACATCAATTTCCTCCTTGATCGCTTGCTGCTGCGAGGGATCTGCCTTTACAGCCGCTCGTGTAAAAGGATTTTTCGCGTTGCCCCTTACGATTGCTTTGGAGGCTTCGAATATCCACTTCTTTCCGTTTCCCATTGCGCTTGCTTTGGAGGCTTGCAATCTCTCATCCTTCCCGCCAGTTTCCTTATGTCGATCGTTCTTGCCCATGGTACAATGTTGGACGTGGATGCTTGAAAGACCCCGGTCATAGCTATCTTGCATTTCATCCCGAGCAAGACTTCGTTTGGTTTCTGCGTCGTTGATGGCTTGGTCTTACTCGTAATCCAACACTGTCATCTCCATTCTCTGTCCTTTTCCAACTTACGTTCCCATTTTGTAAAAAAATTGATCCGCTTTGCTACTTGAATTCTGACTCTCGGGCTCATTGTGGGTGGCATCAATTTCCGGCATTCCTGAGTTGGCTCCACTTCTCCCACGTTGGTCTTCTTGACCTTCTAGGACGTGACTCCTTATTGCAAGTGTCCCAAGAAAAGAAATAGTCTTAGAGGAAATCCAGGCGAGCAAAATATTGAGGTAGCTCGCTTGAAAGAGGAGAGCTCTCCTGGAAGGTCGATGTTATAGATTCTTCTGACAGGTAAATTTCGATGGCAGAAGCAACCTTTTATTTCCGATTGGGAAGACGTATTTCAGCCTAGCCATTAGAGTCCGGACAGCTGCATACGAAAGCGATTTTATGCGCCAGCTTACTCTCAACCAAGTGCCTTCATGACTTTTGTTCGTGCTACAGAGATGACTTGGCATGTTCCTTACCTGAGGTATGCGCGGATTTCCCGCAGACGGTCACCTGGATACGTTGATACCAATCTAAATCAGAGGCACTGGCTCGATCCTAATGTCTGACACAGAGGTTCCGGGGCTCTGCAGGCAGGGTGAGCTCAGTTTTGTGCCTCAAAAGCGCCTTCTATTTTACTACGCTAATCATGATGAGGACTAAATAGGTGTAGCCTAGAACTACGCAACAACTGTCCTATGATATCAGACCTAAGACCGACCCCCTGAAATAGCCCGCCTAACCCTCTCCTAGTTTCTGAATGTCATCCGCTCGAACCTACCTTCAGCCTCAAGCATTTTCATGTCCAAGCCCGCATCGTCTTCATCTACGCTCTCATCAAAGCAAAGACCCAACTTCAGAGACTCACGGCCCTTCGTCTCTTGCTGGAAGGTTACCAAGGTAGTCTGCCAGCTCCATAGTGTAGCATTCTTCAAATAATCTTTCTTCTCTGTCAGAGCAGTATGGAGTCCAACAATCCTCGCAAGTTCACGGTTGAAAACGCAATCCTGCCTCTGCTTGATGTCCTTGTACTGACTTGCTAGCAGCTGCTTCGATTCATCATAGCTAGCCTTCATGTTATTCCTGGCAGCTTGCTGTCCTCTATCTAGGTCGTCCATCATTGTGTGGAGCTGAAAGTCCACCTCTCACACGTTCATGAGATAATGAGATTATAGTTGGATCTGCCTTCGCAAGAAAACGTGCTCCGCGTCTGTGAGTCTTTGGCGTATGACAGAGTTCTCAGACCGCGGGTCAAGAATGTTGTGATGATTTTTGAAGGCGGTATCCTGTGGTGTTGCTTGGCTGGCTGCATTCTCCTGATGGTGGCTCTCCATCACGTCTTGCTTTTTTGTAGAAAATGGGTGTTGCAAGTCCTCTGACGCAGACCAGGACCTTGAGTATATATTGGGTAGATGACGAGTTCAAAAAGTGATGCTGAGCCTGGCCTGGCGGGATACATGTGATTCTGAATCGGTTGCACTGGTTGTATGTCTGGCCAAAGGTACCACCAATGCGGAGGCTAGAAAATCTAGGTGGGTATAAGACACCATTTATGTGCAAGCGAGGACAAAGAGCGTCCCTCTTTGCGATTCATCTGATGGCCTGCATGTAAGACTGACTCCTTGTTTTAGTACACTTCTGACTAGATCTTTAAGGAAAAACTTGGGCCTGCCTTGACCTCTGTGTGGTGGCGATTAAGATTCCGAATTTTGCCTGCCTTTGATCCTGATTCCATGCAGAAATAATGCCTAGAATACCCAGGTGTGCTAATTTGCCAGAAGTCTAGGACATTTTGCAAGGAACACAAATACAAATTCGAGTCTGAGTCTGAAAATCCTACACCTGTCTACTAAAACAAAATTGGCCCACAAGTTCGGTCCAGTCGGACAGCAGTAATAGGCTGATGGCCTTGCTGAATTGAAAAGGTGTGAGTAAAAGCATGGAAACCAATTTCACTGAGGGTCATGTTCTGCCAATCATTCCAGTAATTCGGTGAACGATTCGCAACTCCTCGTCCTCGCTAGGAAGCCGCATTCTCAAGACCACTGGGTGTGTCTTGCTTGACCTGCTCGGCCCCCTCCGCCATGCTGGCCTTCTTTAACAGCCCGCCTTCAATGCTATAAAGCTGCATTTTCATGCGGCCTTCTGTGGTACGGCTGGACCGGGAATCGTCCACAGCCGTGCTGGCAGTATTCTATCCGTCCTGCACACCAGTGTTCACTGCAGGCCCGTCCTGGCGACCAAGATCCGAGAGCGCACGCTCGCGTTCGAGCTCTGCCTTGAAAATCAGGCGGCGTTGAACAACCTCCAGCTTGAGCATGTTTTTTCTGGTGGTCGTAACAGACTTTGAGCATAGCACGATGGTGCTCAAGTTCCCGTCCTTGGCGCATCTTAATCTCAAGCCGTGGTGTTCGACAAGCATCGCTTTCGGCGTCATGCTGTAAAGCCTTTTGGTGTACCTGCTCTTTCAGAAGTTCGCGATCTCTTGCGGTTTGCCCAACCGTTGAGTCTGCCATTGCTGCTTATCTCTTGACTGATTTCTAGAGGGCCTTGGATTAGCTGCTTTTCGAAGCCGTGGATTTTATGGAACCTACCCTGTGGAGAATGAATGTAATGAACATTTGAGACACAAAAGATCAGCCAGACGGCAGAAGGGTTCACCTATCAATGGGCAACGCACCCTCGAGCTCATGGTCTTCAACCCTACGAGTGTCCCATTGGTAGGTTTGTCCCATTGATAGGTGAACCCTTCTACCGTCTGATCAGCCAAACTTATCGCCAAAGACCCACCTCCATGGCCTTGTCAAAGTATACACGTTAGCATAACTTTCTAGCTCTTCTGGTCATTGTCGTAGTTGTTACGGCATGTTGTCCTCTCCCATCACTTGTTTGTATACAAACAACTGAAATAGGTTTTTCTATGCTCAGCCCTGAGGCATGCCTTTTCCCGGCCTGATCTTCGGTGCTGTGACATATATTCCTACCCCACATCCGAAAGTTCTGTTTCATTCCTCCAAAGAAAAAGTTGCCATGGCTGTTTTACACTATTCATGGTACTCAATCAGGTTAATACTGTTATCAATAAACAAAATACTCTATCCAGATGCCGGCTGAAACTCAAACCAATGGCCATACTAATGGCACGAAGATCCACGGAACGAACAACGATGCAGCAATTCCCTTTTAGGGCGAGCAGCCAAATGGCATGCCTAATGATACCGTTATATCCAAAATCCTAAGAATCGATAACACGGATGGGCGCCTTTGGTTACATTCATTCGATACCTTCGCCACAAACAGACTCGACTATCAGATTACGCCCAGGGTCGCCAAGCGCCCTCTGTCTCTTTCCACCCTCTGCTTCTGTCCACCAGTCAAGGTTACTGTGTCAATCTACTCCGTGTCCGCAAAACAGGCATCTTCAGCCGTCACCAACACACTGGCCCCGTCTGCGCGACTACTCTGAAAGGGCGATGGCACTAGCTCGAGCACGATTTGGGGGCGGAAGGAGGAGGCTTCAGCTTCGAGCCACTTGGTGAGACGCATACACTCGAGGTACCGGATGGTTGCTTGGAGATGGTAACAATGTTTCATGTCGCTGGCGCGTACGTGTATGTGGATCCGGAGGGAAAGGCTGAGAAGGTGGAGGATGTTTTTAGTAAGATAAAGCTGGCGAGGGAGCATTATTAGAAGGTAGGGCTAGGGAATGGGTTTGTTGATCATTTTATTAGGTAGCATGAGCGTGTTTGCATGAGACTCTGGTGGCATTTACGTGAGCTGGACGCAGCGAATGACATGATCACACTCTTGATATCACCAAAGAGTGAGGTAACACGACCATAAACGGTGATAACGTGGCGTATATGTGGACTTTCCCGAATTTCTGGGATAGGTTGTAAGCCTACACTACCAAGTTAGCATATGTTTGCCAGGCTGGGATGTTGGTTGACATACCTCAAAAATGAGGACTTAGAGAACATAGAGAGCGAGGTCCTCAGCGCCAGTAATTGTGATCGCGACTCAGTATTACTGTCATGGATCAACTTTCTTCATACAAGGGGAATAGCTTCCCTTCATCAAATAATGCGTTCAATTTCTTGCCATTGGGAAGAATTGGAGAGACAAGTCGATGATGTGCATGTTTAAAATGTTGCCGAAGGAGTTCCCTTTTAGAATACCTCATGGTGTCCGTACAGCCTTCTAAGGGGCATGAATATTCGACTCCATGGCAGAATCTTTCCCACTGGTCTAGGTCTGGTGACTTGCTGCGTGAACGTCGAATATCTACGAGAAGTTTTGCGCTGTTCTTCAGTTGCTGTTGCACATCGGTCTTCTGCAGATAATCTTCGGTTTTCTGTCGGATTTCGTCGAGTGTTCCGGTGCCATCTTTGCCTTTGCAAGCGTCGAGTGGTATTGTGCCGAGGCCGTTTTCCACATTGAAACGGAAGTAGTCACCAGTGTTTCTCATCGCATACCGCACTTGCTCATGAGTGGCAAAAGTGTCAGTGAGCACATCTACTCCCGTACCTAGAAGTGCCTTGATGATCGAGTGAAGACCTTTGGTATGAGCTTTCCCCTCAAGCTTCTTTCCAGTCCCGATACTGACTAGTACTTCCACCGCACGATCGCTCGGCTCGGTCCTATGCAGCTGGTTGATGGAACGCCATGCTTCGAGCGAAGGGTTATTGGCGCCAACACCACCGTCGATATAGCCGTAAGAATCGTCTTTGTCTAATCTAATTGGCTTGAAGTACGGGGGCGCTGCTGAAGTAGCACGTAAGACCTGCCATATCGGATAGTGTGTTGGGGCGTCGGGGTTGCGTTCGATTGGATCACCTGATTTAAAATGTCGATAAGACCGGAATAAGTAGGGCTTTCGCTCAACGGTTGATTGTCCGTCACGATAGGATAGCACAATCCTTGAACATGTCAGCGAAATGAAAGGCCTCTGTTCAGGTCTTACATACGTGCGACACATGTCCTCATTAGGCTGCTTGAGAGCCCCTCTGAACGGCCCGAGATGGTCATATCTTTCCACGATTTTCTTGATTGCGTATTCCAGGCGCTCTGGGTTGTGCTTCCATATGGGTAGTATGTAGGCGGTGTTTTTGGCATGAAGCCAGCGCGGATGTCCAAAAATGTTGGCTGACAAACTCTCAAAGGCCTCAATACACTCATCCACGGACATGGCAAGTCGGCCTAGCATTGTCGCAATAAGCCTGGACGAAGTCAGTACAGGAGAAGACACAGGCTACAGCATGGGACATGCCCTCCAGTACTCGTCCCCGTCACATAGTCAAAGTAGTGAGCAGGCAGATAGCCCTGTTGGCGGCCCCGTAAAGGTAATGGATACGCGCTATGCGAGGCTACCGGCTGCGACTCTCGCTCCAAGGCAGCGATCTCTTCGATGAGCTTACGGAGTATGATGAGACTCGAATAGCCTCGGATTCCACCCCCATCTGCGCAAGTCAGTCACAAATGATCTCAAAGTGGAGGGGCATGCACACCAAATGAAAGTAGAGTTTTCCTAATCCATGGACCCTCGTGACGTGAGCGTTTTGACATTGACATGCGAGGCTTAGAGACACGAAGGGTTTTTGAGATTATGCAAGGTACTAAGTATAGGAAAGATTTGTGCAGTTGCGACAATTAAGCGCATTTAAAATGGAGCGACCAATTTTCAAGCAGCTGGTATACATATCTTTAGGACGACGTGACCAAGAGTTGACCCGCTCTCTCGGGGCATAAGGCGAAGTCCGGGCTTTTACAGCAGAAGTTGCGCCCCATACCGCTGCAATGGACGCACATAGATGGATGCAACACGGTGGCAGATTATGGGGGTACTCGATCGATGACTCGAAGGGTGACCACCACCAGATAAAGGATATGCAGAGCAATTTTGACTGATTTCCAGTGCTCGATGCGCCAATCATTGTGTTGTGACAGGCTGAAACGTGTACACCGTAAACGATTTGACTGAAGATGATGCCCCGGGCTGGTGCGCAAAGACGCCTTACTCCTGCGTTGGGGCTGAGACTCTTGATTTAGTCATCTCCAATGTATCGGTTAGGGTTGTGACCTTGTGGTGTGGTGGCATTGGCCTGTTTGCAACGCTATCTTTAGTGCATACGCACCTTCGGAAGCTCTGACAGGCTCAGCCTTGAGCTGCTCCTTCTAATTGTTAGGCAACAATGCAGTCACCCGGGCCGCTCTGCTGCTTGCATTTTTAGCTCACATGATACGCTGGGTTGTTCCCACGGTAGAAAGTTGCCTTTACACGTTTCTCTTCCTCGCAAGTTCTCGCTCCCAACAACTGCGTCTGAGCTCAACTACCGCCAAGTCGATCTTTCGCTATTTTACTCACGTTTTCTGCTTGCCTTTCCCATTTAAGATTCTTCAAATCCCAGCAGTGCGTCCAAGCTAAAGTTCCACGGTTGAAGTTTTGAGCAACGCTCTATCTTCCATTTTTTGACATCCAGTCAACCACAAACTCTTCCGCATACAGAAGCATGGATCCAGCAGTCGCCAGGAGCCCATCCGACACGGAAATCTTTGAGAAACCTGTCCTGAAACGTCGTTCAAGCACTTGGAAGCCTGATCCCCAACAAGCTCTTGTGTACAGAGCTGAAAGCGACGATCTAGCTTTTGAAGATGTTACTGAGATAAACAGTCAGTTGCTAGAACACGATTCTGTGGCTAGAGAGTTGACGCTTTGACTAGAAATATCCAACAGCTTCGAAGTTCAGCTTCCTCGATGGCGTAATAGGGTGTATGTCTATGCAGACAAGAAGTCCAAGACAGGCTTCGTGGCTACGATACGTTTGGATCGCCTTGGGCCTGTCAAGAATCTTCAGCGGAGACTAGGACTGAACTACAGAACTCTTCACGTCAAAGGCAACAAGCTCCAGCAGGCATACTGAGGAGGTGGCCAGAAGGACTCGCTGGTCTGATATCTTGACAGTTGAGTGGGAGGATGAGCTGCAATCTGTTGTCTTGTACTCGTATTGGTTGTAGAATAATTTAGGCATGGCATTATATATGTCTCATGAAGTTGGTTGGGTGAGGAATGCTTTGACTGGGGAGATACCTCACCAAGGCACATATATGTTTCGATTGACAATTTTCGTTCCAAAATTCACGGCTAAGGTATGTAAGTCACGTGACCTGACGGATCTGAATCTTAGCTCCAAACTTAGCTGTCTCCGAAGCAGCCAACCGAAAAAGCAAGCTGCAGCTCTTCCCTTTCGCACACTACCGCAGCTCCTCTCCTGGCTCACCTCGAGCACTCCAGAGCTTCCAATTCAGCGGGCGCAGCTGGCTCTAGGGTTTCCCTAACATTCTGTTCCACAACACGCAACAATGTCGCAAGATGTCAAGCCATTACCGTTCATCTACCAGTTCGGTGCAGGTGCCGTGGCTGGTGTGTCGGAGGTCAGTCTCTTTGCACGGGCAAAGTAGAGCCTAGTCGATGCTAATGATTATTACAGATTCTTGTAATGTACACGACTATGCCGCCCGAGTCTACTTCGCATAACAAGCTGACCATGCCCTAGGTACCCCTTAGACGTCGTGAAGACCCGAGTGTGAGTGCCCCCAAATCACTGGATTTGACCGACCGCCAATGCTTCAGCAGACAGTTACAGACAGGGAAAGGTGCTGGTGCAGAGGACTACAACGGCATGGTGGATTGCTTCCGCAAAATCGTCAAGAATGAAGGCTTCTCCCGGTTATACCGAGGAATCACCGCGCCCATAATGATGGAGGCCCCTAAGAGGTTGGAACAGGTCTTGCGTTTCTCTCTCAGAGAACGTAGCTGATGGCATGGACAGAGCCACCAAATTCGCAGCCAACGATGCCTGGGGAAAGCAATACCGCAACATGTTCGGCATGTCCAAAATGAACCAACAACTCTCCATTCTGACAGGCGCCACAGCCGGCGCAACCGAAGCTTTTGTCGTCGTACCTTTCGAGCTTATCAAAATACGTATGCAGGATCGTGCATCAGCTGGAAAGTACACAGGGATACTCGACTGCGTGGCTAAGACTGTGAAGGCCGAGGGTCCCCTGGCGCTGTATAATGGGCTTGAGAGCACGTTGTGGAGGCATACATTGTGGAATGCCGGATACTTCGGGATTATTTTCCAGGTTAAGGGATTGCTGCCTGAGGCGACGGATAAGAGCAGGCAAATACGGAATGATTTGGTCGCCGGATCTATTGGTGGGACTGTGGGGACGATTTTGAATACACCAATGGACGTGGTCAAGTCGAGGATACAGAATTCGCCGAAGATTGCGGGTTCGGTGCCGAAATATAACTGGGCGTGGCCTGCTGTGGGAACTGTGATGAAAGAGGAGGGATTCTCGGCGCTGTACAAAGGATTTCTTCCAAAGGTTCTGAGACTGGGTCCTGGTGGTGGTATCTTGTTAGTTGTATTTACTGGGGTGATGGATTTCTTCAGGAAGATGCGGGGTGAGGCTTGATACCCGGTGTGATCTGAATGCTGTTTATAAGATTGACGCAAGCCTGCTATTTAAATTCCTGATAAAATCGCTCCGCATGCCATGTAAAATAAGAGGCCATGAACAAGAGCAGAAAGGCTTTTTGACAGGCGCCCTGTGTTCACAGCTTCTTCGAAGGCACTTATGCTGCTGGCCCTGAACCTGATCTGACATATAGCACCTGATAGTTCCGACCCAACCTCCTTTGCAGATTTTTGACAGCCCCTAGTCGATCTAGCCTCAACGTCGCCAAAAAACCTGTCTTGGCCTCCATATCTGTGTAGATATCTACTCGATTACGCCATCTAGGCAAAGAGATTTCATAGGCGTTGGATTTTCCTAAAGAAAAAAGACTTAGACGCTGTCGTGTGTTGGGTAAGCTAGGACACGTACTGTTGGCTTCGGTGATGTCTTCTTCCAGTAGATCGTCGCCATCTGAATAGTAGACGAGAGCTTGCTGAGGACTGGGCTTCGACATGTTTGCGGATGATACGGGTAGTCTCGTGTATTGATTGCTATTTGGTTTGGTCGAGTAGGGTCCGCGAGAATTCTGGATATGGAATGTAAGGGTAGAGGTTGGCACATGTAATGTTGATCTATGAATCATACTTGTAGTGATGCGTACTGGCTGTGTCACACTTGCGTATCACGAGCCATGGTGGGACAGACAAAGGAAGTCCTAACATAATTTCTTGATAGTCTCGTTAAAGGCAATCTGAAAGAACGAGGCACAAATCACGCATGAGGGCTTTCTTGCTGGCAATAGGTCTCTTGGGCTGTCTAGAAGATGCGAATACTTTTGGCCTCCTTGCGCAGCATTTCAATCACATGCTCCTCACTCCTTCCCTTGAAATACAGCACCCGATAATTACGACCCCTCATCCTCTGTAGATTTCTTGTGAGCCCGGCTTGTACCAAGCTAATACTCGCCACGAAACCTATTTTGGCCTCCATGTCTTTGTAGATATGTACTCGATTGCACAATCTTGGTAGCGTGATTTCTAAGGCGTTGGTTCGCCCTACAGCGTCATGTTAGACGCTGTGTGTACTCTGCAAAGAAGTGCATATCTAGCACTCACTGTTTTCTTCGTTGATATCTTCTTCTAGGAAAGCTTCTTCTCCGGGATACCCGTGACGGTAATTGTAAACGAGAGCTCGCTGAGGATCGGGATTCGACATTTTTGTTTGCGTGGTGTTTGATGGAAGATAAGAAATTCGCGCTGTGTTTGCACTGTTTCGCGGTATGCAATCTCGTTGATTCGGAGGAGTGAGATACCAGGTCTTGAGAAGTGGACGCATTTATATGCATATTCAAGGGTCGGTCCATAAATCAATTTCGCTTGAGTAGTGTCATACGTTGGCATTCATAGTCGATTGCGACACAGACAAAGGAAGACCAACACCCTGCACATCTATTTCTGTTCGTCCTATTCACGTTTGATGGTGACACAGACAATGGAAGGCCATCCGACACCCTGCACATCTATTTCCGTTCATGCTTCATCTCAGTCGTTGTCGCACGTCTCTTTCACTTTCGCCGCTTCCAGCTCCTCTGATAGCGTCAGTGATCAATTCTCTCAGCTGTCGCTGCCCTTCCTCCCCTTGAAAATCTTCCCTAGCAGCAAGCTCTTCTATTCTTTGTCTGAACTCTGGATCGACTTCCCCAGCATCACCCAGAGCTTGCTCGTCCTCCAATGTGCCCAGCTGCATGGTAATATTAGGAGGCAGTGGGGGTGGGTGACCTCCATTACTGGTACTTGACCCCTGCATGGACGATGAAACGTCACGCTCGCCACATTCTCTCAGGTAATCTGATATTGTTGTGAAGTCCCCTTCAGTCCTAATCTTCTCTTCTGCCGTCAAACCATCGTTGTTCTTGACCGTCAAATATGCTTTTAGTTCTTCGACGAGGACCTGTGCTGCTTCGACTGTTTCCACCACGAATAGTGGCGTCTCACCATCTTCGTCTCTGATATTGACGTCCACGTGGAATTCATTCACTAAAGTACGTAAGAGGTCGAGGTGATTGTAGGAGGCTGCTGCATGGAATATCGAATAGCCGTGGGCATCTTGTGAGCTGGCGATGGACCGGTCGGACCGTAGGAGATGTAGAAGCTGAGGATCATTATCCGCGGCGAGGATCCATGGAGATTTAGCCATGCTTATTGCTTCTGTGACATGTGCGAATTAGTAGAGACAATAGGCTCAGCCTGTTGAGGATCTCGGAAAATCTTCGGGATGACGTAGGACGCAGCGGCTAACTTCCGCTTGACGCAGCCTTGCATAACGGCCATTGTTAACTTAAAGGGTGTGGTTGGCAGTGTTGGAGGCAGGAGCGTCTTTCGGGATTTGGAGTAGTCTTCCATGCCCAAAGCTGCGACTCATACGGCTTGATGCTCACCACGTGCTCCCGGCCTTTCTCAGCTATCATCCGCCTTCCACCAATCCTACGACAAGTGATCTCCCGAAGTAGTACAAGTACACCATTCTACAGCTGTCAGTCCCGGCTATACACCACAACCATGGCATCCCAAGCAAACATTCCATATGCTCCTCAAGACGACCAAGAAGTGTTGTCCCTCGTCAAAGAGCTGGAGGCTAGCGCCAAAAAGCATGGAGGAGGAAAGAAAGCCATGAGCTGCAAGAAGCATACATACGCCGTGGACAACACCGGTGGCATTAAAGTAGACTCATGGCAGTTCAGAGACTGGGACTACAAACTTCACGACCTTCCAACCTATGCCCGTGGGCTGTTCACGTACCGAAGGAAAGACGGGACGCCCGAGATTGCGGCACGAGGATACGATAAATTCTTCAACGTGGGGGAAATACCCGCGACAAATTGGGAAAACGTCTTAGAGCAGACCCAAGGCCCGTACGAGCTCAGTGTAAAGGAAAATGGCTGTATCATATTCATCTCCGGACTTGAAGGAGATCATCTACTGGTTTGCAGCAAACATTCCACAGGAGCGCGAGATAATGCGAGTCTCAGTCATGCCGTAGCCGGAGAAAAATGGGTAGACAAGCATCTGGAAGCTATCGGTAGAACAAGAACAGACCTCGCGAGAGAGCTGAGGAAACGTAACGTCACTGCTGTTGCTGAGCTCTGTGATGACTCCTTTGAGGAGCATGTTCTTGAGTATGAGCCAAAAGACGCCGGTCTTTACATACATGGTATTAATCTCAATTTGCCGGAATTTGCTACGTACCCTGGCGAGCTCGTACATCAATTTGCTGACGTGTGGGGAATGAGAAAAGCACAATATCTCATGAAAGATGATGTTGACTCCATGAAGAAGTTCCTGGACGAGTGTGCCGAGACAGGATCATACAACGGACGCGATACTGAAGGCTTCGTGATACGGTGCCGAAGAAGATCACGTGGGGCCACAGGCAACTACCAGGATTGGTTCTTTAAGTTCAAGTTCGAAGAGCCTTATCTGATGTACCGTCAATGGCGTGAGTGTACCAAGGCAATCATAGCTGGTAGACCACCAAAATATAAGAAGCATAAAAAGATCACCGAGCAATATCTCCTATACGCTCGACGCCAACTTGCGAAGGACTCCTCTCTTGCCAAAGCTTACGACATGAACCATGGAATCATTGCTATGCGCAAAGGGTTTCTCGAAGAACAAGGTCTCCAAGGTCATGATATCATAAGGCAAGAAGAGGAAGATGGTGATGACGATGCCCCTGTCACCGAGAACGTTATCCTCGTACCAGTTGCGAGTATCGGTTGTGGGAAGACCACCGTAGCATTGGCACTCTGCAAACTCTTCCGTTGGGGCCATGTCCAGAACGACAATATCACTGGTAAAGGCAGCCGCCCCAAACAATTCACCATTCAAGTTTGTAACGCTCTAGCCGCACATCCCGCCATGATTGCGGACCGAAATAACCATCAAAAACGAGAGCGGAAACAGATCATTGATGATGTACTTCAAATCGTCCCGCAAGCGCGGTTCGTTGCTCTATACTACATTCACGACCCTAAGCCCGAGATGCTCCCAGCGATCCGTGAAATCACCCAAGATAGGATCTTCGCTCGCGGTGACAATCATCAGACTATTCAAGCCGGTACCAAGTCAAGGAACGAGATCATAAATATCATGGATGGTTTCCTGACTAGGTTCGAGCCCGTTAACCCGCACTCCGATCCAGACGATGGGTTTGACAATATCATCGACCTCGATGTCGCAGCTTCATCACGCGAAAATCTTGAGACTGTCGTGACATCTCTTCACTCAATGTACCCCAGGCTCGTCAGAAATGTACCAACCTCGACGGAGTTAGACCAAGCAATAGCGGCAGCTCTTACGGACTACAAACCAGACATCAAGCACGATCTCAGCTTCAATAGTAAGAAGAAAGAAAACTGTAACTGGCGGACTGGAGCTGCACCGCAACAAAATGGCGGGGCTCAATCCAAGCCGCCCAAACTCGAACATTTCGCCGTCAAGCTTCCTGCATCCTCGATCACTTCCACCCTCGACAAAGTCTTCAGCATTCTCCCACCCGAGCAAGCAAAGATGTATCGACATCTCCAGCAATCACGTCGCATACAACCATCTTTCCATGTCACGCTAATCCATCGCGCCTCCATCAGCTCAAATCCAGACCTCTGGTCTCATCTCGCCTCCTTGCATGCCAATGTCTTATCCGAGCAAGCTGAAAAGCCATCAACCAATGGTTCAGATCCACCAATAGGCAAATGTCAAGTACGCCTCGAGCGTGTGGTGTGGGATGACCGCATCATGTGCATTGTCGCAAGGCTATTGGATGAGGGTTGGGAGACTGCCAATGCGATAGCACATGTCACGATTGGAACATCAGACTCGAGTATCAAACCAAAAGAAAGCAATGATCTGTTACAGAAATGGTTGGAGAGTGGGACCGAGACAGGGATCAATGAGTGTGAAGTGCCTGGGCATGTAGAGGTCCATGGGAACGTGATGGCCGTGATGTCAGCTAGGTAATGGAGACGGGTCAAGCTCTTGCATACTCAATTGACCGAAAGAGGGTCATTGAATTCACGATTTCCCTATATTGCATTATTGCAGACCGCACGTCTAGCCACTCTGCTCACGACAGCATTTCAGCATCAGCAAAACTTAGCGCTCGGATACCACTCCTCCATAGGCACCGCATGCACAGCTTAACTATCACCCTGGAAGATAGAAAGATTCCCAATCAATGGTCCCTGATCATGGCGGGGTCAGTGAAAAGCAAACAGAGATAAAGTGACTTCGGAACTCCCTTACCATATAGACCAAACTCCTCGTCGCAACCCTCCACTCATCGCATGATAGCTTGATCCAAGTATCCTTACCAGGTCAGCCCTCGGACAACAACCAATACAGCCAATTCACATACCTGATACTGGCCATACGCATAAACCAGCTGCCCCACATACTTTCCCCTCCCGAAATGCGTCGCCGTGAAATAGCTCACGCTCCTCGCCTCATCAGGAGTAGTGATTTCCACAATTTGCGTTCCATAAGCATGTTGTGTATCGACAGCCGCTAAGTTTGACTTTAGTGCAGCGGCCACCGCTGATAATGGCGTTAGAAGGCCTAGTGGCGCTGAGTAGTTGGTCTGGAATTCAAACGGAGTCAGCGCTACTTTTCCTCGACTTTGAGACGGAGTTTTCTTCTTATTAGATGTTTCTTCCGTGTAGAAGACAAATATTAAATGTCAGGTGACGAAGGAAGCGGTGCCAAAGGAAATGATCATATAACTTTGAAATCACTACTCACGAGTACATCCTCAGTAAACATCCCACTGAGGGTATCGAAGTCTTTGCCATCGATAGCGAGAGGGTAGATGGAGAGAGTGTTGAGGATTTGAGCGATTGTAGCGGCGGGTTGGGGCGTTGTCGCTTTGGCGTAGATTGATGGCAGGTCGTAGAAGGGGATTGGAGGGGGGAGAGTAGGCAAGGGTAGGGGTGAGGGGGTGTGGCTTGGGGTTTGGCTGAGGGTGAGAGTTGTAAAAGGCAGGAGGGAGAGAAGGGTGAGGGCGAGGGCGCGAGGGGTGAGATGCATTTTGGATGATGTTTTGAGATTGGTGTGTAGCGGGTCGAATATAGTGATTGTGGAGGAGAGTGGTGAGTTTGAAATGTTAACTTAGTAGTGGAGGTCAGGATAGGCTATATCGGTGATGTAGGTGTGAATTTTGATTCTCGGGTGCGGGTGGTGCGAGATGGACGCTATGTCAAAGGGGGTGTTCGGAGATCACGGCACCTGAGAAATTTCAGTTGAGAAATCCAATCCAGGAGTAGATTGTCATATGGTAGTGAGTATAGATGAGATGTTTTGTACTGCCCCTGATCAATATATCCGTGTGATGTATCTCTATTACTAACCATCGAGGCCCTGCATAAAGACGTAGCTCCATCACGTCTTTTCATAGCACCCAATCATAATTCCGACGCATCTACATCAGAGATGGCGAAAGAACAGATATCGAACTGATACTCATTTTAGTGTAATTCTCTCCGTCTATTGTCGATTGAGCTACGACGCTAAACTGATGTTGATAGTCAAGAAGTGCTTTCTCAGTCTGCTTTCGCCTCCTCATGCACCTCAACCTTCGACTCCGATATGTCCGAAGACTCCAAAATCAGGCCCGAAGAAAAATTCAAGGACGCGAGCTCATGCATAAGACCCCTGGTGCTATGTATCTCGCAACCACGGTCAATGCGTCTAGTGAATCGATGAACAGTAGCGAGGACAGCACGGATGTGCCCCAGATTATGTGAAGAACAGTGAGAGTGGTCGTTATCGAAGCCAGAACAACGAAGAGAATGGTTCCTCATTTTGCTCGGATCTGCAGCTCCGAGGGACCCGACTTCAACGTGAATTCGTATCGAAAGCGCCGGACGAATTTGAAGCGTTTAATTTCTGTTCTCTCGCCACGAGCGTGGACGTCTATGTAATTTCAGAGTTAGCTTTGATCATTCACGCTTGGACTCTAGTCGTGAGGTATGTTGTCGGAGCAAGATATATGTTCGCGACTCACAAAGAGATTCAGATCGGGTAGAAGAATGCGGAAAAGGTAACACACCTATCCTTCTTGAGAACGCCATAATCCCCGCAAATTGCGGGAACAGGGCCAAGATGCCATAAAGAACAGGGAAGAGTGTACAATCACAAGTTCCATTCCAGACCGTCCTCCGCGACAAGTCGTAATTCATCGACTGGATATTTGCAATAGCAGCAAGAGCGAACACATACTTCAACGCAAGTGCAATAGACTGACTACCATCGCCCGACATGCCCGGCAATCGGTTTTAGTTGTTTCGTGGATGTTTTCGAGGATGCACTCCACTACGCTGATGCAGGCCGGTAGGCTAGGCTTCTGAGTATAGTCGTGATATACGGCAGCGCATTGATTCGCCATCACAGGCTTGAAGGATTTCTCTGATGTGGGAGACCATTGTTGGAATTGCGAGTTCGGGTTTGCTACCATGACGGACACTTTCGCAGGTCTTGCTGGAGATTTGTGTCGTCCGATCTCATGTGTCGGGGTACAAGACTGTCATCTCAACGACGAACCCGCCAAGAGCTGTGTCAAGCACCAATCTCACTTATTTGCCTTTATCAAGCTTAGAAGAGTGCAATAGAAAAGGAGGGGATATTCTTGCAGATACCTACGAGGGCTGCCTCTTCAGCTCCTCGCGGCCGTGACTGGCCTGCATTAGGCTGTGATTCAGCCGCTGTCAAGTGTCGGTAGCCGCCGCACAAGTCACCTGTCTCTTGCCGAACGATAATTTTCTGGTATCGGTGCCTTGACAGAGAAATTGAGAAAGGTAAGCAGGGAGAGGGTTAGGGATTAGGAATTCCTGTATTAGACTGGACGCCATCTTCGTCTTGAAGGGGTGGCTGCCGCTGTTGGGGTTGTAACACAGGGGAAGGACGACGATGTGGTGCTTGGGGGGAAGCGGCTGCGGTGGTGGGGGACATTTAGGGTGAGGATTCAGAGTTGTGATTGCTGGGTGCGATGTAAAATCTTTCTAGTTAGCTTCTTATGCAGGAAGATAAATATAGACTTCCTCCAGAAACCCCCTGTCTTGGTAACCAATTGGACGCTAGCATGGCTGCTTCCTCTCTGACTAGGAGTACCCCGCCTTACGGTCTAATTGATCTGTTGACTCTCGAAGCAGCGACTCTTGACGGAGATGGCTGGAAATAAAGGGAGAGGGCACAGAGAGGGCAGCGCAAACGATCACTCGAATTCCCGGCTGGAGCGAACCTTTGAGCTCAATTGGAGATCCATAAGCACAACGCGACAGGACTTTCTAGATACGAACTGTATCCTCTCTATGCTATGTTCTCAGCTGAGAGGCGATGTACTCGACGACGAAGATTTGGAGCAGAGTCGAGATACCGAGACGCTAGAGGATGATTCTGACTTTGGTGACGGAGAAGTCGAAATATGGGAATTCGACACGGCAGATCAGTTCGACAAGCAGAAATCAATAACGGCTGAAGCGGCTCTGAAGAGCCGCTTTCTAGACCGCCTTGCCGAAGTTCTGGCAAGGATTAAGAAGCCACCGGAAGCTGTGAAGCAGGTCGCGAGTGCGTATATGGTAGAAATAGATAATGATGATGGGAGCCAACGCGTCGAGATACGGCTCGCGAAGAACGAAGGAATGTCTGGTGAAGACGATGAATACTTGAAGACGCTTTTTGGCGTATTGTCGCAGATTGCACGGGGCGGTACGGCAACCCGGCTAGGATGAAAGACTGTTACTCAAACGGGTGCTAATATGCAATTGGTGTCCTGTAGAAACGTCCCCCGAGAAGGCTCGGGAGACTTTGCTCAAGCAGACTATATGTTACGCTAGTCCAAGGATCGACTTTTATGTCGAGGCTCTCAGGCACGAGTTCAGTCGAAAACCTCGAGTTCAGCCGTCTAATCCCTCGAAAATATAAAAGCTTGTTGAGGCTGCTACGAACCCTTCAGGGAGCTTGAAATCTTGGAGCGATGAGGTATGGAGAGATTATGACTTTGCTACTGCTGGTAGTGAGATAAACGACCAAGGTTGCGCTTTAGATCAGATCGACAGGCTAAGCTGCAAAGCTCGTGGAGAGGCTTACGAAGACGTCAGGCGAGATACAACCTCACTCTTTCAAAGAGTGTTAGACTTTTGCAAGACTCTAAGACCGCCGATTGAAGATCTCGCTGAGGTGATTCAGTCGGCTTTCATTCTGCAGACAGATGTGAGGAGCCGAGCAAGGTTCCAGGGGTGCTTCGTCGGACATTTCGGCCTCGCGTTTGAGGCAGCTGCGAGAGCTCGACGAGCACTGCTTTTTTTGTGCAGATTCTATGCTGCTATTCTGGTCTTTACCGAGGCGGTAATTCGGCTCTCCTCTTTTCGGAACATGTCCTTTAATTTCGTAAAACCGTTTCGTGAGGTGTTGCCCTTGCAGGACGGGATGAACCAAAAGGCTGTAAGCGATGTGCTAGCAGGACTGAGCGCGCGAAGCAGTGAGGTTTTGATGACAAAGCTCTGTAGAGGGGAGAGTAAGACAATAGCCAAGGTCGATAAGGATTTTGACAAGGCCCGGCGCCAGCCTTGCCACGTCCATGCGGAGATACAGCTCGTGGATAATTTTGAGAATCGACGAGAGGAGACCGGTTGGCGAGCTCACCCCTACATCGGAGGCAGCAAACTTTGTTGTTACCTCTGCGATAGCTTCCTGCGCCATCATGGATTCTTTCAGTATCGAGGCAGCCATTGGAAGATATACCATAAGTGGCATGTACCAGAGGCGTTTAAGACTGGAAAGACTGCACTTATTTTTGAAAATAACCTTCGACTTGTACATCGTGAGGTAGTTGAGCATGTGAGATCAAACATGAGAGGAGAGGCGCAACCCACGAAAGATCCCTTGAGGCCAGAGTCGACGGTGGATCTATCAACCGCGGCAACAGTGTCGACTCAGGAAATGGCTGAGATGACTTTGGCGTCACCAAACTCGAAATGGATGGGCAAAGGGTGAGCAAGGGCTGATGGATTACACCCATAATTCCTTAAATTAATTCTGAACAGTGCAATTGGCCCCATGGTCATGGATGACGCTGTTCTTTTGGTTCCTGACTTTCAGAACCCAGGCCGCATCACAGTCTGGCATGAAGGCCGTCGGTTAGAAACGTCGATCGAGGACGCCGAACTTTATAAAGACAAGTTTGAGAGGCTGAAGCTGTTATCGAATATGAACCGTCGGATCAGACGACGCTGTCATCAGCCGGTATGTAAGATCGTTCCGGCCTTTCGCTGCAAAGCCTGCAGGGCGTCATACTGCTCACGGAGGTGTCAAAATCTCGATTGGCATCGACATGTTTTCGTCTGTACAGTCCGTGGTCGACCAAATCTGGCAGACTCTCTCGTATTACTAATACGAGGTGCTGGCGACCTTCATGCCACTGAAAGCCAAGACTTGCTGAGGGAAAAGCTGCTTGCTGACAAGGACGTCTCTACGGCATTCGGATTTGGTGGTTGTGAGACTTCAGAAGAAGTGTGCAGCTTGATTTTCATATATAGACATCTGACTTCACGAAAAAGATCTGCTGTATTGCTGCAAAAATGTGTCGACCACGGAGAGCTCGAAGAAAAGATCAAGGCCAGTATCCTCGCTAGACAAGAGCAGCGCCTTCCTTGTCACGAATGGTTTCTAGCTTCAACAAAATTGTTCCAGAAAAGAGATTCCGACATGGCTGCTCATGTTGAGTACGGGTTCTGTGGTGCAATGAGCTTACTTATGCCAAACGGGTCAGGCTATGGAGATGTCACTGACGCGGAATACAGGGTCTTGTGGCTCTACTCGCATTTGCTCAAAGACTTTGATGACCTCCCTAATAGGAGCCATTCCGCGTGGCTCGACTTCGGATTCTGCTTTTGCCAAAGCCGCGAATGGATGGTTAGAATGGCTGACGCATACATGGAATTAGCGATGAAGGCTTCTTTCTCAGAAATTGTAAATTTCTGGGATACTTACAGCCGGTTGGACGGGCTATTCGAGGCTAAAGGTATTAACATAGCCACATTCAAGAGGGCAGGAATCTCTTTTGGTAGGCCAACAAAGATGGAGCGAGGCGTCTACCAGTTGATGGTAGAGATTAATCATGTCCATCGAGGAATATGGTGCCGATGCGGAACCTTCCATGAGAGATCTTGCAAGAGTTTCCCAGAGTCACGCTTCAGCACGGAATCTGTGGTGGACTATGGTTTTGACAAGTTGAGTCCATGGGAGCGTTGGGAGATGATAGTTCTGTGGGAGGACATTTTCACTTCGAAGAATTTTGACGCTCGCGAAATGCTGGCTGCGAGGCGCAGTGAGGACCATAGGGCGTTGCAGAATTATGTCGAGAGGATGGTGGATACGAGGAGGTATTGTAATAAGTATAAGACAGGGGCGTTGTTCCCTGATCTGAGAGGCCGGTTGATTTGGGAAACTAGTATTATTCCTTTTTGTTTCTGTATTTGTCATTAACCGGCCATTCAAGGGACATTCATGAAGCACAATGAAAGCGGATCAAAACTCCGCAGACCTCGCTGAGCTTTGCGGCTTTGAGTAGGATATGAAGAAGTGTTGTTCAAAGATAGATAGCCACTGGGTCGCTCTTTACCCAAGATGAGCTTCGGCCTTGGTCTTTTGTAGTAGTACATTTGACAAACTAATCGAGATCTAGAGATGTATCAAGTCTATCAATACCTTAGACAGAAAAGACGGTCGAACCTGGAGAGCAACATAAACTCGAAACGTAGACAAATGTGAATAGTTTGCGGTTTCCTCATAATTAAAGTGGAGTCGGCAATATGTTTGACCGAAGTCATGTGACTGAGACACGCGAAATCAATGTCGACGCGCCGAGGACGTGAATCTAAACAAACCATTGCCATAGTGGGGCACTAGCCCAACACACCCTTACCGTTATGGCGAGCCGCCAGAAGTCTTTCTTCGATCAAGGCACAAAGGTCCAATGCTCCTGCGAAATCTTCCAGTCTGTAAGACTGACTTCTCCAACAGGCTCGTCCATTCTGGCGCAAGGACTGGAAGGCCAACATTGATACTCGAGGACCTCAACAGTCCCTGAGGCCCGCCGCCGCAATGGCCCCAATAGCAGCGTCTTCACAGTCGAAGTCGAAGCTCAAGGCTTTTCAGTATGAAGAGAGGGATGACCAGCCGAGGGCGAAGATGGCGGAGGCCGACAAAGAGAATGCTCCCCACGATGCAGAGAAGACGAACCACCATATGATACCGCCACCTCAGCCTCTTTCACAGAGATCTGCGACCAAAGGGTCGAGAGATTGCCCGCAGACACCAGTTGGCAGGCTTCCTCTGTCGGAGCTTCTCGCAAGTGGGGAGGATACGTCACGCCAGCATCTCAACCCAACACCTGTTGAGCGAGTCTTATGGGAGAATTCGCCTATGAGCTCAACTTCACCTGCACGGAGAAGACAGAGAAAGAGAGCCCATAGCACATCCCCTGCATCGTCCTCCCAAAATGAGACCTCAACACACTTCGCAGGAGCGAAGTCAGCAGTCGATTTGCATACCCTACAAAAGAATCTCAAAACCCCAAAGGCCGACCCCGCAGATGATCTCTGGAGTCGTTACTCGCTGAACACGGATAATATTGAAGGAAGGTCTCCCACTGCTCCCGCAGGCATGGGCTATTACCATCTCATGCACTCGTCCCCTCAAACGCCGGCCAGCCATTTGGGAAGAGATTCTGGACTTAGAAGAGCATTGAGCTGTATCGAATGGCCAACATCAGTAGCCAAGCGGCGCAAGCTACATCATAGCAGTAGCCAAGGTGATCCTGCGAAGCACGGTGGACTTTGTGACTCAATTGAGAGGTCGAAGATGTCCAGAGTTAGCTTCCTTGTCGAGAAGATACACGATGGCCTTTCCAAGCCCAGTGTCCCGCACCATGATGATTCCTCCGAGGCTGCTAGATCATCTCCCGCTCCACACGCAAACAACTCTCCATCCGGAGATACCACACTAGACTATCGGGAAAGCGAAACGGCTATCGACGACGTGGCGAACGTACTGAGTCAAACGGTCGTGGCTGCAAAAGAAAATACACCACAACGCCTTATCCTCTCTGCAGAGGAGATTGCAGACCTTGGGAAAGATGCCACATCGTCTGATTTTGGTGACGATGATCTTGACCTCGAGATGCTGGAGCATGTAGGAACGAAAGCTGAAGCTGCCTGCGCCAAGAGGGAGGAATTTGCAAAGATAGATCCAGATGGTAGTCACGCAGCACCTGGAGTGATATTTGCAGCGTTGAGCAAATCTGGAGATTTGCCTCCAGTAACATCGATACAGGGCGACAACTATTCAGATGTATCATTTCCCTCCAATGTGTCTTCCTATGTTCGCGCACCGGCACCTGACTGTGATGAATTTGATGACGACGATGATGATGTCTCCGCGGCCGATCTAGAAGACGTCTTCGCGAAGTACGATTCTCAGCTGCCACGGCCTGAAAGCAGAGCAGTAGACATTCAACAGGAGAACGGTGCTAATAATCAGAGGGCGTCCAATACAGGTGCTGGTTCCAATATTGGTACGGTATATCAGTTCCCACAAGCGGTCGACGTCGAAGTGCTATCCGACGATGATGAGTTTGGGGATGATTCTGATTTCGAGCAAATTGCTGCTGAATGCGCTGAAGCGACCCAAAAACAGCAGGTATCGCAGCCTCAGTCTTCTGTATGTATATTGAACCAAGCTCATCGTCTATATAGTTAGCTGAATAAAGAAAGCATGACAGCAAAATGCCTACCTTACAAAGATATCTTATTCTAGCCGTAGCTGATGGCCAATACAAAACGAGCAATGGACGAGTGCAGCCCGAGAAGGTACTTTCGGTCCAGTGTGAAAGGACAAAGATTATCAAAGTGATCGTATTACGGCAGTCCTGGATCGAATCGCCTTGCTTTCCCGGAGCCTACCTTCACCTGATTGGAGATTTCGATCGACTTGGCCAGTGCGTTGTTGACAATACCCATAACCTGTTGATTCTCCATCCGGACCATTTAATATCATCCACGGTGGTTGGAGATTCCTTTACATGTACTCGCAAAGCAGTGTTGCAAGACCGTGTTAAGACCACGAGCGATGCCAATCAGTCAACCATCTATGGATCTATGCTACATGAAATCTTTCAGGAAGCAATGAGGGCGAACAGGTGGGACGATGAGTTCATGACGACGACAATTGAGACTATCGCTTCTCAGTATCTCGAGACTCTCTTTGAGATCCAGATACAGCACTCCACAGCTGTTGAACATCTCAAAGCTAGAGCTGTCGAATTGCAGGCATGGGCTGAGATCTTCGTCTCTGCAAAGCCAAAACCGAACGCAGTCGTCAAGGACCGCAACGGAGCTAGCTTCCTTATGAGCGTCAACAAACTCTTAGAGGTAGAAGAGAAGGTTTGGTCGCCATTATATGGTCTGAAAGGCAACGTCGACGCCACAGTCCAAGTTTTGCTGAGAGATGGCAACGATGACAAGACACTGACCGTTCCATTCGAGCTGAAAACAGGGAAGCACCAAAGCGCGGCGCATAAAGCGCAGACCTCATTGTATACCCTGTTACTCTCCGATCGTTATGATGTTGAGATTGCTTGTGGCATACTCTATTACATGCAGACCTCTGAAATCTCTACGATCCCTACCATTCGTCATGAGTTGATACCTATGATCATGCAGCGAAACGAGCTGGCAAGCTATGTTCGTCACCGCCTGGAGCTCCCCCCAATGATCAAACGCCCATATACATGCAACAAGTGTTATGCACAGACGCCTTGCTTCATCTACCACAAGCTTGTGGATGACGGCAGTGGCGAGACGAGTGGTCTTGGCGATACCTTCAACGATATGGTGAAGCATTTGCACCCTTCCCATCAGCAATTCTTCAGCAAATGGGATGCTCTTCTGACGAAAGAGGAGAAGGACATTGTCAAATTCCGTCGGGAGCTTTGGACCATGCATAGTTCTGAGCGTGAGAAAGTGGGAAGATGCTTTGGTGGCCTCGTCATTGATAAGTCTTCCTTCCAGGAAGTCGAAGGTGCCTCGAAAATTAATCGCTTCCGTTATACCTTCATCAAGCAGAACCTCAAACCAGGCTTCAATTTCACAAAGTCGCAAATCACGCTCGGTGAACCCGTTGTGATCTCCGACGAGACGGGTCATTTTGCACTTGCGAATGGATATGTGACCAGCGTGCGAAAACACAGAATCCAGGTGACTATAGATCGGCGGCTTCATAATGCACGGGTCAAAGGCAAGAACTTCGATGCTGAGAGGAACCAAAGCTTCACAGGCATCATGGAGATTGTCGAGAATGGCAGTGGACAGTGTACGCAGACTCCACCGCAGCCTGGAGAGCCAGTCATATATCGGCTCGACAAAGATGAGTTCAGCAATGGAATGGCAATGATACGCAATAATCTGATTCGATTGATGGAAAAGGATGTCTTTGGCGTACAAGCTCTGCGAAAATTAATTGTCGAGGGCGTGGCTCCTACCTTCAAGCCCAAGGCATCTCAGTACACCCTTGCGGATACAGCGAGCCAGGCGAGCCTAAATGTTGATCAGAGAGCTGCCATCGAAAAGGTCATGAGTGCCAAAGACTATGCACTCGTCTTGGGAATGCCCGGCACAGGCAAGACAACTACAATCGCACACATTATACGTGCTCTTGTTGCTCAGGGGAAAAGTGTCTTACTCACTTCGTATACTCACACTGCTGTGGACAACATTCTCCTCAAGCTACGCAATGACGAGATTGGGATCTTTCGACTCGGTAGCATTGCCAAAGTCCATCCTGAGGTCCAAGAGTTTGCAAGCCTTGCAGGTTTTCCATTGAAAACCATCGAAGAGATCAAGGAGTCCTATCTGAAGCCCATAGTCGCAACGACATGTCTAGGAATCAATCATCACATTTTCAACCAGCGAGTCTTCGACTACTGTATAGTCGATGAGGCCTCTCAGATTACACTTCCAGTTTGTCTAGGTCCCATACGGATGGCAAGAACGTTCATCCTTGTAGGAGATCACTATCAATTACCTCCTCTGGTCCAGAACGACGAAGCCAAAGAAGGCGGGCTAGATATCAGCCTTTTCAAAATGCTCTCCGACAAACATCCAGAGTCGGTCGTCAACCTCGAGCACCAATACCGCATGTGCGAAGATATCATGACCCTCAGCAACACACTTATCTATGATGGTCGTCTGAAATGCGGCACCCAAGCAGTGGCAAACCGGTCCATCACCATACCCAACATGGGCGCTCTCAGACAACATCATCATAGCCCCCAGAGCATCCTCTCCGCCGACCCCAGGAATGTTTGCGCCAACCCGACCCGTGGCTCTTGCTGGCTCCGCGACCTCCTTGATGCCTCCGTCAAAGCCTGCTTTGTGAACACCGACGCTCTCATTCCCCTGTCTCGCGAAGTCCTGGAGAGTGGTGGTAATCGCATTACGAACCCATGCGAGGTAACAATCACAACGCAACTTGTCGAGTCCCTCATAACAACGGGTGTCTTGCCTACAGATATCGGTGTAATCACACTCTACCGTTCACAACTCGCCCTAATTAAGCAGTCATTACGACAACGACCAGGTGTCGAGATGCACACAGCAGACAAATTCCAGGGACGAGATAAGGAAGTCGTGGTGCTGAGTCTTGTTCGCAGCAACGAGAACCAAATGGTCGGCGATCTCCTGAAAGACTGGCGACGAGTCAATGTCGCATTGACGCGAGCAAGGACGAAATTACTTGTAATTGGTAGCAAGAGCACCCTCGTATGCAATGAGCTATTGAAGGACTTCGTGCGACTGATGGAGGAAAAAGGATGGTGCTACAATCTACCAGTTGGCGCATGCGGGGGTCACCTTTTCGAGGACGGCGCTACGCAGATCTCTGCGAAGGGCAGTGCAGATGTCAAAATGGAGAGCCCGATCAAGGCAGGAAGGCAAGTGCTCGGCGAGGGGAATGGGAACCGCATGGGTATGGGGAGGAAAATGCCGGCGAAGCAGGCAAAATTGGATATGAATGCATTGTTGGGGAAGAGGGCGGTGCTGAGGGATATTGTTAATGATGCATTGTAGTGTTTGCCATGGGTTTGGCATTGATGATGATTAGCGTAAGGAGTTGATTGGTATAGTCACTTAGGATAGTATTAATGCATAGCGGAATGTATTGAAAATTATACCCTAGGGCCCTAACTTCTTACCAAGATTGGTATCGTACACCATTCAACGATCAAGAAAAATCAACACTCACTACGGCAAGTCACACTGGGATACCGGTTCGACGAGCGCGCAAGTGCCTCCTCGCTCAAATCCAAGGGGAGCTCCTATTTCCACACAAATGGATTCTGGTCCCGGCGTACGTTAGCCTCAGCTTCTTGAAAATATTGAATCCCAGCTTGACTACCAGCTCGACCACCAGTCTGAATCCCAGTCGGCGGCGCGGTCGTAGGCCACTTTCGATGTGCAGTGGGAAGCCCAGTCCCATTTCCCAACAGATTCACGGCTAGACCACTAGTCTGATTCCCAGCTTGATATACAGGAAGAGGCCCAAATGGATTCTCAGCTTGACTACCGTTCTGATTCTCGGTCCGGGTGCCAGCTCGATTCCCAGTGGGAGGATCAGCCTGTGGCCTAATTGGACTTCTAGCCTGAGTCCCGGGTGGAGGCTTAGCTCGATTCCCAGTCTGATTCCTAGGCTGATTCCCGGGGTGGTACCCACTCTGATTCGTCTGAGTCTTGAAAGTAAGAAGACCGGCTCGACTCCCGGCTTGACTACCAGTCGGCGGCTCGGCTCGACTCCCGTTCTGATTCCCTGTGTGAGTCCCAATCGGATGCCTAGCTTGGCTGCCAGTCGGATGCCCTGTGTGATTTCCGGTCTGATACCCAGTCGAATGCCCAGCTCGACTCCCAGTCGTATTCTCGGTCGCATTCCCAGCCTGATTCCCAGCTCGACTCCCACTGTGATTTCCAGCTTGAATACATGTGGGCGGCCCAGTAGGATTCACAGTTGGAGGCGAGGCCTTTATTCTTTTGTAGCACGCCGCGAATGAGGCTTCCCACACGCGATCCATGTCTGAAATATCTTCGGCGAAGAGACGGTCGCGAGGGCGAAGGGTACCGTCGCGTTGGTAGATCATCGGGAGGGCTTGTTTGGTGTTTTTCGACATATTGGCGGTGGAGGGGGCGAGGATTGAAGGCTCTGTGCTGTTGTATGTGGTAGAGACGTAGGGGCTGTTGCCGTTGTACGTTGTAAAGATCTAGGAGGGTAATTTACCGTTGAGATTTCGAAAGCTCGGGTTCAGTACCCTTGGTGTGTAGCTGTTTGATGATACAAGATGAGTGCATAAGTGTGTGAGAAGCGCAGTGGAACAATTGCATTCAGAGAATGGAATGGAGGCTGAGGGGATGATTGACTTGCGAAGGGTATAAACCAGCTCTGGAAAATAAAATAAAATGTGGCGGCGCCCCAGGCAAGAGTCATAAAGTCTATTAAATATCAGTTTGATACCTCCCAAAGGATGAATCTCCATCCCTGGCGCTGGCGATTTCCCTGGGCACTCGAGCTGGCTGCATTAGGCTCTTCCAGTCCATCAGTCGGGTCGTCAGGCAAGCAGAGGATGGTGTAACCATCCCGCTGGGCAATTACTTCCGTCTTGAAGCTGTAAGCACTCATAGCGAAAAGGTTTCGGGCTTCTCCAGCCTCTTCAGCCTTCCGTGATTGGCACTTGACGCTAGCCCCTGTTAGTCAAGCTTAGTGGGTTTCTTGCTATTGTGCTCACCTTAGCTCAACGAAGAGCGCCCGGATCCACTGTGCAGGCACCAGGCCATTCCAGGTGAGCTTGATCATATTGACAGCGGTATTTGAATCGTCATTGTTTGGTACTTGGTAGCGACAAAGAAATGGGTCGATGGAATCAATTTGCAGCACGCGAGGACTCTCTATCCCTACGAGGCAGAGCCATTCGTACGTATCGAGGGCCCAGTCCTCAAAGTCCTTATTAGATTTCGAGTGCTTATTCAAGTCTAGAAGCGGTAGTAGGATCCCTTTGATGGTACTTTGGGTTGGAAGGCAGGTGCTCGTCACGGGGTGGTGCTTGCCAATCGGCTGCTCCTTGGTAGCTGCATTTTAGTCAGCGACCTCAGATGGCTCTTGCTCATCGCTTAGTTCTCACAACTTGACAGCTCCTCGAAGTTATGGAACAACCAGGTCACAGAATGACCGAAAACGTTCTTGAAAGCCCATACAATCCGCTCAAAGCCTTTCTTCCCATGCAGCATTGAAGGCTGCCGAAGATCTATCTCGACGGCTATGTCCAGGCTTTAGTATGTTCTTGACTATTGAGGGCAGATTGGCGCACCATATCTAGTTTTCATATGCTTCCTGCCTCCATCACGAATGGGCTTTCCTCCCAATCCTGACCGCTCATAATTCTCCTTTGCGAGGTCGAGACGCAATTGGCCTAGCATTCGGTTCAACTCGTTTTCATGTCAGGGGTTACAAGGAGCAAAATACCGTCTTTAAGGCAATACTTATTATCCACGCCTGGGCGGCCTTCTGAAAGCATCAAGATGTTTCCTAATTTATGACAGATGAATGAGCGAAACGACAACATGGACGTCGGACCCTCTTGGAAAAGGGAAAAGGGAGAGTACCGGTTTTGATATACGAATTGAAGAAATCTCCTTCAAGCAAAGCAGACAGAGGCATGATAACTCGAGAGTACTGCAGACTGCTGAATTTGGCTTCGACATCTGGGCCGATCAATCGATATAGCTCTTCTGGTAAAGTCAATTGGACCTACGCTTTGACTTAGTGACTACTTCGAGATCTTATCCACAAGACAACAGTACTGTATGATTGAACGGCTGATTCAGAATAGTTGAGAATGGTTTCTTCACGCTTGGTGGTTGGTCTGGATCGACATATTGGGGGAGATTTCCATTGGAGACATAAGCTTTGGAGGCTGAAGTCTTGGACTCAATGAAGCTTAACATTCTCGGAAACCGGTAACGAGGCAGTATGGTTCAATCCAAAGGATCTTTGATAAATAATAGAATGGAAGGAAGTGGAGACACTTCAGCCTTTTGAATTCTAGCGCCCTTTCGACAGCGACGTGCCGAGCCTTCTCTCAAAGCTTGAATCTCGATTGCATTCCTTCACTTTTTCTTGTTTGACTAAATCCATCGATCAAGTTATGAAGCAGTACCGGATACCCAGACAGTCTGCCTTTCAGCGTTCACGATGCCCGCCCCCCTCCCACGACGACCGGTAGCAAAAGATCGCTTCGCTGCGCTCTTCTCCACCCTCAAAGTCCAAACATATCATGATCCAGCCTCTCGCGGCCCAGGCTCCCATACGTGTGTCTTCGAAATGATCAAGTATAGCGACGATTCATTGACAGACATCGCAGCATCCGTACCATTGCATGGAGTCCTTTGGGCAACTTCATAGCTACAGGCTCAGCAGATCGCACCCTTCGTATATGGAATCCTGAGAAGCCTCAAGTGAAGAACAGCACCGAGCTGAGAGGACACACGGGTCCAATTGAAAGAGTAGCATGGAATCCTACAAAGGAAGCAGAACTAGCCTCTGTCTCTAGCGACGGCACTTGCAAGTTCTGGGACGTAAAGACAAAGAAATGCACAGCGACGGTAGCACTAGGAGGAGATGGTTTAACAATAGCATGGGCAGCTGACGGGAGCGTCCTAATCGTCGGTCGAAAAGCAAGTCCACCCTCCTCCCAAGCTAGTAGCCAAGCTAACATTCCCCAGGACGACCACCTCATCCCCATAACCACCTCCCCCATCCCCACAGCCGGAACTCCCTACCACCAAAACATGCAAACCAACCAAGTAACCTTCAACCACACCACACCACCCACTCACCTCCTCCTAACCTGCGGCGACGGCTCCATCTCCATCCTCTCCTACCCCTCCCTCTCCCACCTACACACCCTCCACGCCCACACCTCCTCCTGCGTCTCCCTTGCGCTCTCGCCCACAGCGCGTTATCTGGCTATCGGCGGCACTGATGCGCTAATTAGTCTCTACGATACGACCGAGTGGGTGTGCAAGAGGACGCTCACAGGGATGGTGGGCACGGTGAAGAGTGTGGGGTTTAGTTTTGATGGGAGTTTTGTGGTGGGGGGGAGTGATGAGGGGGGAACGTTGGAGGTGTGTCATGTGGAGAGTGGAGAGAGTGTGGGGAAGGTGGATACGGGGGGTGGAGCGGGCGTCGTGGCGTGGCATCCGGGAAGGTATTGGATCGCGTGGGCTGGGGAGGGTGGGGGGTTAAAGATCTTGGGGGCGGCAGGGGGGCAGTTGTGAGGCCTGTTAATGACTAGAAGGACGGCACATCCCAAAAGTTCTGAAAGAAGGCGAATGGTGGCAGAGATATGGAATGTTAATTCTCTGCTTCCAGTCCTCTATAGCTTCCATTGTGTCTCCCCTCATGTCGCTCAAGAGGATTGGAATTCTAAGACAATCAGTGCTGCTGCATCCTTGATGGATTGAACTCGCAGGAGCAATACCACTCCCTTGAAACGGACCATTCACCTTGAAAGGACACGAAAGCAAGCAACCCATCACGTCAGATGGCCATTGTCTAATGTGTTCTCGGTAGAATATCCGGGGCGTTGGGTTGAATAGGTCCTCGGAATCTCTATTGGTGCAAGGATATCATCGCGGGATACGCTTCCCTGGTCGTACTAGAGGGAGCGGCCACCTTGAACTGTGACTGATCGCAACCGAAACAGCGTTGGTAAGATGAGTTGAACGAGATTGAGCTAGGGATCAATTTGAAACGTCTAGAGTCTGGAGGTCTCCGGCTAATTCAAGGCTCCTGGTCTGGAATCGAAAGTAATGAACCCAATGTGATGATCCGAAGAAGGTGACATCACTTGTAATATTGGCGTCTGTCCACTCTCATGAGATTTCCCTGTTCGAAAACAAAGATTCGACACTGGAAAGATTGAACTGGGGCAGACATCGAGGTAAGAATGGAAAAGTCTAGAATGACCATTTAATATGAGGTTTTGCAAAAAACGCGAATGGGAAAGTATGCGCCGTAGGTTGAGTAAGGAAAGGGGACAATTGCTGTGGGCTTAGGAAATCGTTTTTCCCCACCTCTGTGAGACCAGCATGATACTTGTGCATGTCTGTACATGCATCTCAATTGTGTGGATGGCTAATTGCAGAAGATTCTGAGCGCTAGCGGTAGGAGACTAGCTAATGCGGACGGAGGAAGCAATATGCCAAAAGGCTGGTGAGCTTGCTTGATAGGATTTGTGAGACCGGCGGCAGAGTTCGAGAGACTAGATTTGGTAGGACGTTGCAATCATATAAGATGGGGCAATTCCACTTTACGCTATGTATCCGGGGTCAACTTCCAAATATCAAGTAAAGCATCGAAAATGCCAAGCATTGAGACCATGGGAGAACTTGCTCGTTTGAGGAGTTGTTAAGGATAACTCCAAGTTGATGCTATCTAGAGTGCTTTTGGGAAGAACTCATATCCGAGCCATACAATCATTTTTTTATGCGGAGACTTGCATGCAATCTCTCATCTAGGAGCTCATTTCCACGAGCATTGCTTGGTCTCCTGTGCTTTTAGACTTCCCATGCTTCTATGCTCCATATCCTCGCGCCATCACTAATTTCGAACTTCAGGCACTCTATTCTCCATTCTGAGTACATGCTTATGGTGGCTCTCATGGCTGCCTTGTGTCCTGGTCCAGTGCTCGCTGGTCTCGCGTCTTCTTGTTTGCGCCATACACCTAGAGAATTTAGCCACCTACTGACAGAATATGGAAAGAAGGAGCCCTCACAGGTCGCTAAGTTCATTCCATTTTCGTCAGGCATCCCAAACCAGTATTTCAATAGTCCTCCGCTTTTGGTGGCTTCAGCATGTGATTTTTCGTCGAGTTCGCCGAGCTGGATGCGGTTTGTGCTTGGTGGGACTTGAGAGCGGAAGACCACGATATAGAAGTGCTGTCGTCTCCACGAAAAAGCTGACTGGGAGGCTAAGGCCCTCAGCTCGCCAACTACATCATCCCAGTTGAAGGCTTTGGCGTACGGGGCTGTAGCATAGTCCTCTCGCAAGGGCTGAAGCACCGTCAATGCTCTGGCCAGCAGCCGCTGAGAGATATCCAATGGTCTGAGATCAAGTAGGTGTGGTCGAGAAGTGTATGGGGAGACGACGAGGAAATCCCCGACATCGGCCTTAAGCCCATCGTCTGCTGTGCTGGACAATGCAGGGTCTTGGGGCGCATTAGGGTGCTCCAAGTGGAACTCGACCACTTGGGGTGTGAAAGCAGGCACTACCGAGAGTCCCTCCGCCATTGCCTCCGAAGATGTGAAGTCAAATATTGTGTCTGCGGTCGTTGAAAAAGTATGAGAGGTAGAGTATTAGGTGCAAGAGGTAGAAAAAGGCAGGAGGTTCCAGAAGGTGAAGCACCCTACCTGCCAAAGAGAGGACGAACGAGAGAGTAAAGAAGGAAGCGTGGAAAGATTTGCCAAATACGAACAAAATTGGAGTGTGCGCTGTGACACGACATGAGGGTCAGATAAGGCGCGATAGATAGACAAATTCAGTGCCACAAGCAGCTCATAGCACGCGATACCCAACAAGGGGACGACGAAGCCGTTCATAGCATTGTGAATAGCTTCAAAGTCGGAAGGCCTGGCTGGTTCAGCAGGCATTGTTCACATGTTATGACTGCATCTCCAGCAGAAGAAGCAACGAAGCAGGTGCCCATTCGACCAGTCCGGCGGTGGCTGAAGCGGCAGGTTTTACCAACGCTATGTTAGTATACGCCTATCCATAAGACGCGAATAGAGAGTATATTGCACACGGGATAGAAAGCGAACAACGAACGTCCCGTAGGTTTCTGAAGTAAAGGACGGGATAGCGACAGCAAAATTGAGAAGATCGCATCCAAGCGCGCGCTAGTCCCAATGTATATTAGCCTGACCCCCCACAAAAACCCATGCCAATCTAATAACCCCTCGCCCCTGTCGCCGACAATATCTAAAGCGGCGATGAGATCTACTTAGCTATCACAATGAACGATTTTCCGTCTCAACAAATACACGATGGAGCAATCTTCCACTCCGCTCCATATGCCCCTCATCCCAGCCTCGCTTCCCACCAAGATCTTGGGTTGAACACTTTCAACTTTGACCCGCAGCTTGCAAATCAGCCTGAAATTCACCACCCTCATCAAAGAAACAATGCCTTTGAACAGAATCCATTTGTGCAGCCTAGATCTCAGGAACCGCGATTCCAAGAGATACGGAACCATGTCCCTCCAGCTGTATGTGCACCTTCAGATAGGTCCAGCCCACGGACAAGTCGTAGCTCACGCTGCGAACTATATGGGTGGAAGATGGGATGACTCTTGCCCAATCTCCAGTCGCAATACATACCTCATAAACGTCCGCTAGAAACCATGCTAACAATGATGATTGACAGCTGCAACAGAGCAACGGCTTCAACCAACAAGATGCGGGCGTCTTCGGGGTGCTCTCCCCACGAAGGAGACGACCACAGAATCACGTGAGCGACGTCGATGGAGGTCAATTCGGGGTCCTGTCTCCTCACCCTCAGCTTCTAAGCCAGCACCTGAATCATGATGAGCGATTGGGACGGCTACAGCATGAGCTTGACCTTCGGCCTGTCCCTGTTACGGATGGGGGGACCACTCAAGGACATTTTGATAATATGAAGATGGTAGCGGAACCTCCAGATCTGGATGAATGGAGACAAAGGCTATTCGATGTCGATGAGACAATCACATTGACCGAGGACGAGTAGGTCATCTGGGAATGCGCCGGACCGATTATTAAGCTAACATCATGGTTATAGATTCCAGACTTACTTCCCCCATGTGGATAACATATACTCGCATCGCTCAACTCAACGATACAAGCGAAAACCTTTCGTCTCGCATTACTGGGACTGCCGGCTGAAAGGTCGGCCCCCGGGGACAGCCAAATCGAACGACCCAAATAAGAAGAAGCGCAAGCGACAAGCACGAGAACGCGATCTCTGCGACGTGAAAATCAAGATCACGGAATACTTCCCGGGGGCCAGAGCTTTATTGGGTACAGACTTTCCAGTTGAGACACCAGCGAGCGACAACCCGTTCGCTCCGGGGCGGTCAATGTCAAACCAACAGCAAGATCAACAATTCGGTCTGATGCAGCCAAATGAGACTACCGCGCATCCAGATCCTGGCAATGATGGCGCTAGGTACTACACAGTCCAGAGAGTCAACGGGAATGGGGCGAATGGGAAAGGAGATGGAACGGCTGGATCCCACAAACATACGATCGAAGACAGCGACAAAGTGAAGAAGAGCAGCATTCATCGTCACTTCTTGAAGGAAGAAAAGGAAAGGAAAAAATCACTGGTAAGCAATATTGAATTTGTATAAGCGTCTAAACCACAAGCGTTCAAAGCAGCACTGCACTATGTCCGCCTGCATTGCGCTCAGATCCGACATCGCTCGTCATCGTCATTGCGTGACGATGGCCAGATACTTGAGCTACGAATACCTTCAATTGTTCATTCAATGCTTATCAGAGATTATTTGCTGCTAAGATTATTTACTTTCAAGCCTTAACCTCCTTTGCCGCCAAGATCAATTATCCGCATGATGTCTGACAACGCTAACTCCAACCAGAAAACCTACCACAAGAAAGCCACTGGTGCTGCTCTGAATACGGTCAAGAAACACTCCAAAGATCATGATTTGAAGTTGTATGGAAGTTGCTTCTGGTAAGTCTGCAGCACCCTCACCGTCTTTGCCAAATATGTCGTTATTTTTGTGGGGGGTATACTAACGTTCGGTTAGCCCTTTCGTCCAGCGCGTTTGGGTCTCCTTGGAAATCAAGGGTCTCAGCTACCAGTACATCGAGGTCGATCCTTACAAGAAGCCAGATGAATTGATGAAAATCAATCCACGAGGACTAATTCCAGCGCTTCAACACGGCGATTGGGGATGTTACGAAAGCTCCGTTCTCATGGAATACCTCGAGGATCTGAACACCGGAGCTCCATTGTTACCCCAAGGGAATCCTCGAGCTCGAGCTCATTGCCGTCTTTGGTCTGACCACATCAACCGCAACATCCTGCCCCACTTTTATAGCTTATTGCAGGCGCAAGAGAACGATAAGCAAGTCGAGAATGCCGGTAAACTCAAAGAGGAAATTGCCAAGATCGTCGAAGCTGCAGACAAACAAGGTCCCTTCTTCCTAGGTCCCCACATCTCATTCGTAGATATCCAATTCGCTCCATGGATCATCAGACTTAAGAGAGTCCTAACGCCCTACCGCGGATGGCCCGAGCCAGAAGCAGGTAGTCGCTGGGCTTCCTGGGTCAACGCCGTTGAGAACAACGAAGGTGTCAGATCGACGACATCAGGTGACGATCTGTACATTGACAGCTATGAACGTTATGCTGGTGAGTGCATGTGTGGTTTGCATTGAATAAAGGTAAGAAGCCAATAATTGGCATTAGAAAATCGGCCGGGGACGAGTCAGGTTGCCAATGCCGTGAACGAAGGACGAGGCTTGCCTTGAAAAGCATGGAAGGTCTGGGGAGGGACGTTTTGAACGGAGATTCGTTGTGGAAGTAGAGACATAATAATGTATCACTTGCTTGATGGCTTGTACGATGTACACATGTATCACGAGAGCTCTGATTTTGTACATACAACAGCTTCGTGTAAACAATTTATGACTCATTAATCGAATTAAATCTATGAATGACCTGTGTGAGATATGCCGGTTGTAAGATCTAGATATCTAGGCCATGCGCGGACTCGGAGAAAGTCCTGACGACATTCTCCTTCTGGTGCTTGCGACTAAACCCCAACACCAATTGCCTCTCTACCCATCCACCACTCCACGGCGCCTTGAGCCACCAATGCCCCCACCCGCCAGCGACGACTACAAACCAGACTGCCCCTTCTGCGCCATCGTCGCCGCCAACCCCCCCTCCCGCGTCCCTCTCGAAGCCTCCTGGCCCTCCTCCGCCAAAACTCCCTCTCCAACGTACGTCCACCTCCAATCCTCTGCCCAATTCTCACCTTGCATGCGCATAATTGATACTGCTCATCCAGACCCAACCCCACAACCCCCTCTCCAGAACCTGAACGGCCGAACGCGTATGTTATACTATCAACCGAGCATATCCTCGCCTTCCTCGATCACGCGCCCATATCGCGAGGTCATGTGCTGGTGGTTGTGAGGGGGCATAGGGAAAAACTCGGCGATGTCAAGATAGTGGAGGGGGAGGCGATGGGGAGGTGGCTCGGCGTCGTATCGAGGGCGGCTGTTGGAGCTGTGAGAGATGAGGATGATGAGGTGGACGCGGGGGATGTGGGGGATGAGATGGATGCGGATGTGGGGGATTGGAATGTTGTACAAAACAACGGTACGCATCCCCACACCCTTCTCTACAACGGGCAAAACAACCCGGAAAGCCAGGCAATCGAGGCTACTCCACATGCTGACTACGGGTCCCACTGACGAATGTAGGTGCAAGAGCGGCACAAGTCGTTCCTCATGTCCATTTCCACATTATACCAAGGGTGGGCGATGTTCCGGAGGTTAAAGCCAGGAGTTGGACTGTTTTTGGGAAGGGGCAGAGGGAGGAGCTGGATGAGGGGGATGCGGAGGTGCTGGTGAGGAGGATGAGGGTTGGGATTGGGAGGGAGGTGGAGAGGGTTGGGAGGAGGGAGGGGGAGGAGAGCGTTAGGTCGTTGGTGGGGGAGGGAGATGGGGTGATGGGGAGGAGGGGCAGGGGAGGGAGGGGCAGGGGAGGGAGGGGAGGAAGTAAGCTTTGAGGTGGAACGCGGTGGGAGGAGGGTGGGTGTGTATATAAGTACGTGAAAATGATCTTAGAAAGTATAGGTCTGTTGATGGACTTATACCCAGGAAGTGTGTCGTTTTGCTGCGAACGATTCTCCTTCTAGTTCAGGTTTTCAATCCTCCCACCTTCAAAGCTGCCAATGTCTGCTCTTGCTCGACTCGAAAACCATGACGTTCGAGCTCAGGATGCGCTCAATTCCTTCCAACGCGAAGTCTACAGCCCAGGAATATATCAACATCCACGTGGGTCTTCTCGCTCGAATGATACCAAGTTCTGCTCTTTACCACCCTTGATATCAGGATATCCACGCGCAAGATACACTGGAACTCGTCCGATCCTGGCTCTAGAGACCAAGAAAGTGTCAGTTTGGCTTGAGAGCCTGGCCACGTCGAAAGTCCAATTCATCATGCAGCTCATACGAATCTCATGTCCATGCGACCTTTGCTAACGAGCGAAGACTGGACAAATAGACGAAGCGCATGCGAGTCTGTAACCCCGGAACATTGTCCTGATTCGTTGATCTTTACCGGCTGGAGCTGGCGGACTGAGAATAGGCCCTGCGTTACCCCAGATATGCCAGTTACCTGGAAGGCTTGACGCATTGAAGCGATTCACATGCGCAAGAAAGACCCTTTAACGGGAAAGCCGACCAGCGTCTTGCAAGTATTAGGGGAATTACATATACAGCAATCCAACCCCTCGAGTTTGTTGCATTGCCAAGAGACGAGGCTGGCTCCAGAACGAGGAAGGTATACGCGCTCCTACAACCAGACGGGCTGGCTAGTTGATCTGAAGTCTCAGCCCGTGTACGACGCCCAACGGGTTTCTGGAGAGGCTTGAAATCGTCTTTTGCGCGAACTTCACTGAGCATTGTGTAGCGAGAGGCATGGTCCAGAGTTAAGCCTTCGCTGAGATTGTGTGGGGAGTGTAGAGCAGGGGAAAGCCTCGTGGGGAGAAAAGCAATATATAATCAACCAAAATGGTCTTGCTTCGCCGCAAGGCTTTTTGTTCTGTTCATTCGTTTGTCGTTGACCCTTCAATCTCACTGTCAGCCCTGCCTCTAGCCTCCTACCAACGATTAAGCTCTCCTCTCTCCTCCTTCTCAGCACAACCATTGCCCCCTCCCTCGCCACAATGCAATACCTCCCGTTGGATATCAGCCTCAGCCCTACTATGCTTGGCATATACCATAAGTAGCAGCAAACCTCCATAGATAAACAACCAAGTCGTTCCTCATATTCCAAAGGGTTATAAGCCCGGTTTAACGCACGGCGTTACTACCAGAGGCGACTTCCTTCGTATAGATACTTTAGTCTGTACGTTATATTTAAGTATAAATTACGGGGTTAACGTCCGCTACGTCTAATTCTACCCTAAAGTAACACGCGACTTCGACGAGCGATTTCTATTATTTCGAAGATTATCCCGAAATAAGATACCTCCCTCCTACGATATCGATTATAATATCTTTTAGATAGAGCTAGAAGGCCAGATATAAATTATTAAAATTATCGGTATCCGATCGGCGCAGGAAATAAGGCCGGCTAGAGTAGGATAATCTTTACGGGGCCTAAAACCAAAGGGCTAAAAAGATAAAGAAAGATAACGGGAGTATATAAACTAGTATTAAAGGAACCGAAGGATAACCTAAATACCTATACGTAAAGAGTACCGGCTATATACTAAAGCCCTATATATTAGGTATATTAATATATTTATAAAACTCTTCCCGATTTCCCTACGAACGAAAGAGGTTTACGGGTTTAATAAGGCTTAAAAGTAGGATATATATATAGATATAATATGAATTCATGAGGAGCTACGCCAGTATACGGTTTTTTTATTAATAGGGGAGCGTTAGATATCAGCCTTAGCCTTATTATACTTGGTATATACTATAAATAGTAGTATCCTTCTATAGATCATTAATAAATCGTTCTTTATATTCTAAAGGGTTATAAGCCCGGGTTCGACGTACGGCGTTAATACTTAGAGGCGACTTCCTTCGTATAGACCTAGTTATATATCGTATCTAAATACGAGTTAAAGGGTCGACGTCCGCTACGTCTAAAATTCTACCCCAAAGTAATACGCGACTTCGACGAGCGATTCCTACTATTTCGAAGATTATCTCGAAATAGGATACCTCCCTCCTACGATATCGAAATCGACTACGACGTCTTTTAGATAGAGCCAAAAGAGAAGGCTAGATACGAGTTATCGGAATTATCGGTATCCGATCGGCGCAGGAAACGAGGCCGGCCAGAGCGGGATAGTTATTATAGGGCCTGAAACCAAAGGGCTAGGAGGATAGAGGAGGATAACGGGAGTATATAGGTTAGTATTAAGGGAGCCGAAGGATGGCCTAGATACCTATACGTAAAGAGTACCGGCTATACACCAAAGCCCTGTACGTCAGGTACGTTAATATATCTACAGTACTCTTCCCGATTTCCCTACGAACGAAAGAGGTTTACGGGTTTGATGAGGCTTAAAAGCAGGATATACATAAATACGACACGGGACATGGATTCAAGGGGAGCTACACCAGCACATACGGTTTTTCGTTGATAGGGGAGCGTTGGATATCAGCCTCAGCCCTACTATGCTTGGCATATACCATAAGTAGCAGCAAACCTCCATAGATAAACAACCAAGTCGTTCCTCACATTCCAAAGCCTCCTACCAACCCGCCAACTCCCAGTGCACCAACCCCACGGTCCTCGGCTAATACCAATGCTGCTGCAGCGGTGGAAACTGCAACAAAGCATGCGGTGATCCCTGCGCTGGTGATATCAAAGGCAACGTATACCCTGGCACGTAGGTCTTGCGCGAGGAGTTTGATTACATGGGCTACTTTGGGGATTCGAAGCCGATTAACACTGGGGGGATATGCTATCCGCTGGGAGGTTGTTACTTGCAGAATTGGCAGTAAGTTTCCTCGCCCTGAAGTGAAGTTTTCTGTGGGGTGAGGTGGCAAATGTAGGGCTAGGTATAAGTATACTTGTTGTAGCTGTCCGACTGGGTATGCGGTTTTGACGACTGGGAACTGTGATGAGGGAGCTGAGTGTGTGGGGTGTACACTCAAGAACGAGACATTGACGAAGGATAAGGGCGTTGACATTCAGAATGGATGTTGTTATTTAGGAAGGTCTATGGAGTTGAGACTATTTGACCCCCTTGCCAAGAGCCACTAGGCCCAAATCCAACGCTCCCCTTTGGGCCTTGCTGGCGCTACCTCGCCGTCGCTACTCCCCTGATTCCAGAGAAACCGAGCTATCCTAGCCTAAATACCAGCTGTTTTTCCCCAGCCAATTACTATTCCAGAGCCATTCTGGCCCTACCGAGCTATCCTAGCCCGATTTTTATTTATAGCCTCGTTTCTACCTCGTTTCTACTATCTTAGTTTATTTCCGGATCGTTTCTAGCTCGTAAAAATACTCTATTTTAAAGTACCTTCTTAACTTTAATAATCTTTACCGTAGCGCTACCGTTAAGATTATATAAACCTTCCTTTATTTATTATTCCTATAGTTATTCTAGGGCTAGCTCGGGATAAATTTATTAATAATATTCCGTAGGGTATCCTTTATTATACGTTTTATATACTAGTTTCTCCTTTAAGCTAGCCTTACTACCGGCTTTTTTAAACTTTAGAGTTTAGGCGTTTTTTTTATCCTTATTTTTCCGCCTCCGCTCTTCTTTTAAGAGTATTTCCTTTATTTTTACCGCTATAACGTCGGTAAATATTAATTATAGTTATATAAAAGACCGATAATCCTGGTCCTCGGATAACGCTATAATAAGATAAAGTAATATACGTTTATTATTATTAAGCTTGACCTTCGTAGCGTCGATTTATTCCTTTAATATTTTAACGTAGTTTAGGAACTCCGAGATCGTCTTAAATTCGTTAATATTTAGCGTATAGTATTCTTTTATAAAATATATAAACTATATATCTCTAGCTAGTTATAGTAGTATTAATAAACATTAAAGTATTAAATATCCGTTATTAAATTTAGCCTCCTTTAGCTTTTTTTTAATAGCCGGGCTAATAGTAGGAGTTATAATATCGGTTACTTCTTTAGTCTTTTCCTGTTAATCCTTCCTCTTTTTTATAGTTATTACCGTCTCCCTTTTATCCTTAGCTAGAACCGACTCCTATATATACTTCCATAGCTTTTTACTACGTAGGTATACGCGTATATTAATAAGTTAGTCGCTGAAATTATTTTCTATAAGGGGTGCGATATATAGGGAGACGACGTTCGCCGATTTACCTATACTTATTATCCTGGCGCAGGCGTTATCTTAATTATGATACTGACGTGGTTATAAACGGAACAATAAGAATAGGGTACGTAAACAAGCGCTAACCCGGGCTCATAACCCGTTGACATTCAGAATGGATGTTGTTATTTAGGAAGGTCTATGGAGTTGAGACTATTTGACCCCCTTGCCAAGAGCCACTAGGCCCAAATCCAACGAAGGGTGATAGTAGGTATTCGTGTGTCGTTAAGCAAGAGGGTGTCCTGGTTTTTCTGGGGTCTCTGGGTTTGGGGAGGCTGTTGTGGGTGCTTTGAAGCCTTCGAAATACTTCAGAGAGGGGTGAGCTCAGTCTCACGAGAGATTTATGTATGACTTACCCGCTTTCTAAACGAATTCAGATCATTTGCTGTAGTCCCTTTCGCGTCTCCTACTTGCTTTGCTGTGATTTCGCCTTGGATTTCGCAGTCATTCAGTCGTTGGTAAGTCAGAAGCCTTCGCGACCCTGTAAGTGAAGCATCGTAAATTGAGTATCCTGAAGACTGCAGGGCACAAGGCGAACATACACTTATTAAACGTTTGTACACAAATACTTATAAGCTCCAAAGCAGGATGCCCAGGAATGGCCAACTCCACGTTCTCATCATTCGCCGTCGGCATCCACAACGACAGCCTCCCATCATCCACGAGCATCTGCGCAGCAAACTCCAGCAGATCATCAAGCATAGCTTCGAAGCTGTACGCTTTCTTTGGTGGAATGTACTTATCCTGCAAATGTGCTGCCTCCCCGTTGATAAACACCGCTTCCTTTCCGCTCCCATCTTTTGTCCCTAGGACTTTGAGACCTTCGCGGACGCCGTAGGGTGGATCGCCGATGATGCCGTCGAGCCACCTGCCTCTTCGAAGTGGGCTGTGGGTGAGGTCGGAGACGAAGCCATCGATGTACTTGCTGAGGAGTCCGTATTGTTTAAAGCTAGTCCTTATGTCCTTTCCGTTCTTTCCTCTGACCATGCGTCCATCGATGTCAGAGCCCATAGTCCTGGCCCCGAAGTGACTACACGCGATAGGAAAGCTACCAGTACCAACGAAAGGATCATAGAAGATCTTGTTTGGCCCTGCTAAGGTTAGATTAGCAGTCAATAGAGCCAATTCAGAGTCCATTGAAGTAGTATTGATACAATCCCTCTTCTTCAGGGTGTAGTCATTAAGAATGCGTCTTGAAGACTCGCCCACAAACCGACCAAGATAGATTCTTCGAAACGTAGGATCACCGTAATCGTACTCCTCGAAAGTCGTGAAGATTTGCTCCGCCTTCTTCATTCTGATTGGACCGTTGAAGCCCATGTACTTGAAGGACTCGATGATGGCTTTTTGTTCAAGGAGAGAGCGGGAGCCGGAAAATGTGTCGAAGTCGAAGCGGAAGGTAGCCGATTGATATTGGTGCCATTGGGATGACGTGCGTTGGCGTACATCGGCGTGTAGTTCCTCGTAGGTGGTTCCGCTGCCCCAGAGCTCGTGGATACCTTTGCTCGAAATGCTGCGGCTTATAAGAGACTTTGCTGCGGCTTCATCTCTGAGGCGCACGACAGAATAGGGAGACTACACAGAAATCAGAGAATGATCAATGAGAACCCAGGCGTCTTGCAGAATTTGCGTATTGATGTTGCTATGAGACTCAAGACATTGCAACGCTCAGACTTACGCTCTCAGCGTAGGTAAGAAACTCGACATCAACATCTTGAACGACTGCTAGAGCCTCAATCTCTGGCTTGCGAAAGGTCTCATGTATTTGTACGAAACGTATGAGAAACTCCATCTGCAATGATATGTTCTGGTAACGCCATGGATGGTGCTCGAAATAGAAGGGACTACTGTTGGATTTTTCGGAGTTTTGGGTTTTGCAAATAGAAGTTAAAGGAACATTTCGGCATCTACGAGTCGTTCAACGGATTACAAGAACGCTTTTCTTACAGAATTGAACTTTTGATTGTTGCAGTTCTCATTGTCACTGCTGAGGAGGGTTCTATCTCAAAGCTCTATGTGACAGTGGTTGAATATGCCGGATGTAGAGCAAAGCGCATGCAATGTCCCAGGTAAATGCACGGTCAGTTGTTGAGTTAGCCGCAAAACCCAAAAGCACCGGGTGTCAAGCCGTTGAGGGCATACGCTTTTGTCTATCATGTCATCGTAACTCGTGTTGAATGGTCAGTGGAAGCGGGTGCAGCAAATCTCTAGTAGCGGTAGCTGGAAGCAAGTCAGTACATATATCAAAGAAGTCGGGGGCACTGTGAGAAGTGGGAACGTACATATCGTCCTTGTATGGGCCCTCAACAGGGATATCCAAGTAGTCCGACTGCTCGGGTGACAACTTCGACAATTTGACGTTGACGTGGTCAAGATGCAACAGAGCGACCTGCTCATCCAAGATCTTAGGTATAGTGTAGACGCCGATGCTCTTCTTGCCGACCTTCCCAAATTCAATGTATCGCTTGCCGAAAGCCTCGTCTTCGGCCTTGAACAACATGATTTGGGCGAGAACTTGGTTGGTGAATGAGCAAGACATAACGAAGGAGGAGTGGCCAGTTGCACAGCCCAGGTTAACGAGACGACCTTCAGCGAGGAGGATGATGTGGCGCCCGTTCTTCATTAGGTAGCGGTCGACTTGGGGCTTGATGTTTTGAATGGACTTGCAGTTGTCCTTCATCCAGGCAACGTCAATTTCGATGTCGAAATGGCCGATGTTGCAAACGATAGCATCATTCTTCATGACCTCGAAGTGCTTACCAGTAAGGATGTCTCGGCAGCCAGTGGTGGTGACGAAGATCTGACCTTCTGGGGCGGCATCCTCCATGGTCGTTACCTGGTAACCTGAGACGGCAGCTTGTAGAGCGTTGATTGGATCGATCTCAGTAACAATGACGCGAGCACCCATGCTGTGCAAAGCCTGAGCACATCCTTTACCAACGTCACCAAATCCTGCTACAACGGCGACCTTGCCAGCGATCATGACATCTGTGGCACGCTTGATACCGTCGACCAGCGATTCTCGGCATCCATACAGGTTATCGAATTTCGACTTGGTGACGGCGTCGTTGACATTAACAGCAGGTACCAAAAGGCTCTTGCCCTTGAGCATCCGGTACAGATGGTGAACACCAGTGGTGGTCTCTTCTGAGACACCGTAGCAGTCCTTGAGCATGTCTGGGTATTCCTTGTGGACTAATGCAGTCAAGTCACCTCCGTCGTCGAGAATCAGGTTCAGGTACTTTCCGTCCTTGAAGGCCTTCAATTGTTGGTGTAAGCACCATTGGTATTCCTCCTCGGACTCGCCTTTCCATGCAAAGACTGGGGTGCCGCTTGCAGCAACGGCTGCGGCGGCGTGATCTTGTGTTGAGAAGATGTTGCATGATCTGTACATGGATTGTGAGCATGCCGATTTGGTCAAGAATATCCGAGCGGAACGACATACGACCATGTGACTTCAGCTCCGAGGGATGTGAGGGTTTCGATGAGGACAGCGGTTTGGATGGCTGCGGTCTCTCGTCAATGCCTATCTCTAAGTTCCTACGATGTGATCTCTTACTCATGTGTAGACATCCAGCAATTCTAGCTCCCTTCAATGGCTGATCTTGGGCGTACTTTGTTCGTGTGGCCATAAGACCCGGCATCTCATTCTCGGCGAGCTCGATCTCACGACGCCCGAAGGCGGACAGTGACTAGAACAGGAGCGCAGTCAGCGAAAGGCTCACAGAGCTCGGGGTAGCTTTTAGATGCCACTTACGATGTCTGCGACCTTGAAGTTGCTTGCGGGTGGTCCGCCGTTCATGGTTGCGGTATTGTGGATTGAGTTGGATTAGAATATGATGTTGAAAAGGAATTGGTTTCTTGGGGTTTTCGTTTGTGGGAGGATGCAAGTTTCTAGAAAGTTTTGTGAAAATCTGAATAGCTTTTTCTATTGTTCGGATCCGCTAGTATGAAGTTCGGTGGATTCTATGGCTGACCGCTGATCAGGGTTTCACATATTCATTAACTCTACGGTTCAGATTTCAATAATGCAATTACTTTGAATGTTAACGTCTGGCAGTGGCATTTGTGATGTCTTCATGCCTTGGAGACCTTGGTCTTATGGTTCATCAACTAATTCCCAGCTTTCCAGGGGGTCCCTAGGATAAGTGGCCCCCTCGGCGGTAGGGCACTCGCAATGCTATTTGTGCCGCCCAGGGCCGTCTCTTGATACATCGTCTCGTCAAGTCTTCGGACCTCCGAAGACAATTCACCCTTCTCCAGTGCCAGGCAACAGATTCCCCCTAACCGCGAACATCTTCCCAGTCACGCCTGCTGCAAACCCATCCACCTGTCTCGAATATTGCTCCACCTGCCTGCTGTTCAACAGTGTCTCCAGTCGCCCAGGTTCCTGGGGAAGCTTGAATAACTTCTGCCACTCATCTTCAGGTAGCGGACTCTGCTTCCCTAATGCCCTACTCGCATTCTCTGACTTTCGCTTTGTTTGCCATGCCGTGATCTTCGTTTGCTCACGCGCTAGCTGTCTCTGGTAATACTGATAGTTGTTCAGTTCTGTGTGATGATTTTCGATACTCTCTAGAAGAAGGTCTGTAGTTTGGGTGAGGAAGGGGTCGATCGAGAGGTTCAGGGAGTTGAAGTTTGGGGACAAGGGGTTTGGTGTTTGTGAAAGAGAGGCGAGCGAAGGAGGTTGAGACGCCTGAGCTTCTTGGGTTGGGACTGGGTTGGGTAGCGTATGTAGGAACGAGGTGAGAAGGTGCGAGTTGTGAATTGAGAGAGGGAGCTCGAGGAGGATGTCTTGATAGCGTAGGTTGGACTTCTGAAGGCTGGTAAATGGATAATTAGTAGGGATCGCGTAATCGAGATCCAGAACCCTGCGTACCTTTCTGTGGTAAATTTTCCTTCCTTGTAGGCAGTCATGAAAGCGGACGATAACCTGAAAGCTCGTAGGCTCAAGCTTCCCTGTGAGCTCCGGCTAACATCGTGCACTATTGCCACCGTCCGCTCGTTCAACTCTTTCTGGTAGAAGTGTTGGTTTTCGATCATGTTGATGTTAACGAAGTTGCCTAAGTTCGCGCTCGTGTACCACCCAGTGTTGTTCGCGTCCACATTAACTTCTCTGAGCTTCTTGATCATCTCGATTTGATAGTTGACATTCGCCTTGGCTCGAGGAGCGGCTGCCGCGAGATTTGAGGCCGCGTTGTTGTCATGGTGTCCATCTGATTGTGGTACGTCGACTGTAGGGAAGGGGAAGGAGTTGGTGACTTCGAGGTTTGCAGATTTGTCCATACCGACGATGAAGCCGGTCGCTGTGGTCGGAAATGTCTGCGAGCAGTGTTTTATGATCTTCATAACTACCTAGCAACGGCTCAGCACATGGATCCTCCCATTCTTCTGTAAGATGCCTTACCAGTGCCTCCAGCTGGACCGCTTTCAGCGTGGTGTCTTTCCTAATGAAAGTCAGTGCTTGCCTAGAGCAGTGAAATCAAGTCCTGACTTACAATGCGTCCGTCATTGTAGCCGGGGTTCTCGGAGTTTTCTTGTTTGTTTAACTGTTCAAGATTAAATGTGCGGTGATATCGTTACTCCGACTTTAGCGCTATATGAATACGGACTAGTACAGTCAAGTGCCAAGACATCATTTTTCAACCATTCGAAAAACTTCCACGCTTGAAGCCTGATCTTAGGAATGGTCGATGTTCCACAGACTCACCGTCTGCTGTGGCCCACTTCAATTTTCTAGACTGCGTAGCTTTGATCGAAAGCCACAAGGACTATGACTGAGCGCCGTCGGAGTTTACACTAGATTCGGGCGGCTTTATCTTTGTTGCAAGGGTTATCGACGAACGCTTACGCGGATGAAAAGATAGCCACTGTCCGACGCCGTGCTTTGAGGACTTTAGACACAAATCTGAAAAATCCGAAGGAATTGAGCGTTGGCCTATATAAGACTGGGTCAATTTCCTCTTTTCACTCCTCCCAACCTCCATAAGAACCATCCACAGTCATCATCATGTACTCCGAAATCATTCTTCAGACTTTCGATGCCCACCACGCACAGAAGCACAACCTGCTGAAGGCGCAACATGTCTCCCCGAATAACACTGATCACCGGAAGCAATCGAGGCATTGGCTTCTCCATTCTTCAAGTATTAGCCACTCGCTCTCCAAGCGATCACTATCTGCTTGCAGCTCGCAATCCAAAGAGCGGGACAGCGGCCATCGAGGAATTGTGGAAACTGGGGTTGCAAGCTGAAATTCGTATCGTCGAATTGGACGTATCTAGCGAGTCGAGGTATCAAGGCTGCCGAGCAAGAGGTCCAAAAGAACTATGGGCGGCTCGACATCCTCGTCAACAATGCCGGTATCGGCATCTTCGAGAAGCCAGACCATTTCAACCTGCAAGACAGCTATGCAGAAACCTTGAACACGAACATCATTGGCGTCGTTCTCATAATGACTTGCTTCCTTCCACTTGTTAACAGTGGTCCAAAGACCCTCGCATCATCAACATTTCCTCGGTCCGTACCTCTCTTCATCTCTCTTCGACTGGTAACCTTGGTGACTTCATACTCCATCAGCAAGACAGCACCGAACGCCCTCACGATCGAATATGCGAAAGCCGAACCTGATGTACGATTCTATGCTACGAGTCCTGGCAACTGTAAGAAAGCTGTCAACGGATTCAGGGGTACCAAAGATCCTTTGGACATGGCGAAGGTGGTTGTAGGGTTGGCTTTGGCGGAGAAGAAGTACGAGTATGGATTCTGGCAAGTGGAGGGCGATGAGAAGGTGGCGAGTCCAGTGCCATGATAGCGAGATGGAATTGTTGAATTCACATGAAACTCTGAAAAAACGACTAGTTTATAAGGCCTATTGCCTGAGCATTAGCCTAAATTTTCAACAGGATTTACGATGTCCATTTCATCCATTCCCCTTTTCGTTTCAGTCAAGTGTAATGTTCAATTTCTCGACCTACAGCTTCGCAATCAAAGCTATCCGAATTGCAGAATTCTTGAGGTGGTTCATCATGTTGAGGGAGATGTGAATAAGGAGACAGCAGACTCACGGGATCTCATAATTGTCAGGATGAAGCTTCTCGTTGTAGCATGATGGTTGGCCTTGCTAACTGTGGGGATGGATGAATTCGCGTGCAGTCTACCCGATGTGCATGCTTTTATTGTTTTGCTGCGGGCTTCCCTTTCCCTTTTCCTTTCTCTGGCTTCGGGTCCGCGATCCTAGACGCTTCTAGCTTCTCTAATAGTGCCTTGATCTCAGCATTGGGTGTCTGCAAGTCTGCAAACCACTCCTGCTGCACATTGTCGGTTGCCTTTGTAGAATTTTGGTCTTGCAATGGATCCCCTTCGGATGTACCGCTTGCTGGGAGGTTTCTCAGCATTTCCGTATAGGGCTTCCTGGCTTCATAGTAGGCATTGATTTCGTCCATCAAGCTAGACATTGTGGATTTTGGGCAGGTCCAATGGTGGCAGGTTGAACAAGCAATGAAGAATATTCGCACTAGTATTTGTAAAACTGATATGGCCACTCACTGAGTAAGCATTGTGTCACTAACAACCACTACCGGCCTTTCACCTTCATTGCGCCTTCTTTCCCTAGAAAAGACCTATTCTCATTCACTCTTCAACATGTCGGACACAGGTGAAATGTCTTCGCAGCTATCCTCCCACGCCTCCAGTGAATTTGGCGACGACATCAAAGAAGAGCGAGACCAAACACCAGCATCTCTACCTCAAGATGACACCCGCCTAATGCCTTCAGCAAAGCGACGCCGCATTGGACAATACTCACACCAATCAACCCCAGCTCCTCCCACCGAATTTGAAGACCTGGGTGAAATTTCCTCCGACACCGAAGGCAGCATACCAGCTTCCCCAACCGGCGACGGATACAGAGTGCTCGGTTTTCCTGACGACGAGGCCTCAGGTTCCATACCTCCCGAGCAGATCACAGTCTGCAAATGGCTTGACTGTACAGTGGGCGATCTGAGTAACATGGATAATTTGGTACAGCATGTCCACGAAGACCACATCGGCAAGAACAAGAAACGCTACGCTTGCGAGTGGGAAGGCTGCAACAAGAAGGAGAACACCACCAGCGCGCACGCTAGCGGATACGCTCTGAAGGCTCATATGCGGAGCCATACCAAAGAGAAGCCGTTCTACTGTCGTCTACCAGGTATACCCCTTTGGTCACTTAAATGACTTGACGAATTACTGAGTTTACCAGAATGCGATCGCTCATTTACACGCTCTGATGCGCTCGCGAAGCATATGCGGACTGTCCACGAGACAGAAGCTTTGAGACCTTCTGATCCTGTGCCTAAGAATTACTCCTCCATCCCACCGAAGCCGCAGAGGCTGAAGCTCATTGTCAATTCCAAACCGCGAGAAGATAGCCACAGCAACGGCGACGCTGAGGTCGATGACGATGCAACTGTGTATACCAACACCCATGCAGAAGCTGATTTTCTCCCAACGCTACCCTTCGAATACCCGGCCGATGTTCAGTTCACAGAAGAGGAGCTCGCAATGCCACCGGATCAGCTATGGAGGCTCCTACGGCGGCAGGTGTACTGGGCCCAGGAAGACGGTGCTGAATTGAAAGAGGAATTAGAACAACTAGAAGCCAAGAAACGAAAAGAGTGGATGGAAAAGGAGTTGGTACTGGCGAATGTGATGGAGGCGGAGCTTGCCAATGCGGCTGAGAAGGGACAGGAGAATATTAGCATGCATGTGGAAGATCTGCCACATCCGATCCTGCCTCTTGTAGGACCTTTGCCGTGGTATCGGATCCTCCAGGCCCCTATGGATGAGAGCGGTGGGTGAATGTATTCGCAAAAACCGACTTCGAAGATGTGTATTATTATCATAAGCAGGAAAGAAGAGCTGGGCTTTTAGTGATGAAGAAGGAGCGAGCGAGCAAGATACCCATAGACAGATTTCAACACCCCCGACTCATTCGCGGAAGTCCCTTAAGTCATGTTCTGTCCTGCTCTTTCGGCACTATGTTTGCATTCTATCTTGATCTCATAGACACGGAGCCTCCAATTTCTCGCGTTAGACCTTCGATACCCGCGACGTCAGTGATGGAACAGTTAGAGCGGCCTTTCCACGTTGTATTAGTCAACCCTATATTGTTTGCAAGCATCAAGTTTGTCAAAGTTGTGCTTACCCTTGATTCATGTACTACTGTCACAAACATTTATAATAAGAAAGGGGTAGGGAAGGACTTGAACTTTGGAGAAAGTCGATGTCGGCAGAGGTTCGCTGCCAGCTTCCGTCGTTCATGGGTAAGGCACCCCTCATTGTGTGCCCCACGGAGCCCGCATTCAGCCTTTGCGTAATGACTGGACCACCGATGTTGTCCGAGAAATTGACTCGCGTTGTGGAACAGCCAATAGTCCCTGGCGATACGGCCGTCATATGCTACGCTTCATTGCACCAAGCATCACCAGAATACGCTACCCCATACCTTTCTGTACGCTTTTCCTGATTTGCAGCTCCCAATCTTATTGAGTCTCGCGGTCACCGAAGTCATGTTCGAGGTGCTTGATACCTAGATGGTAGTGGTTCACATCGACGTAATGTGCCTAGTACAGAGTCGAGGTCAAGGATTAACGAAGAGATGGACTCATGATTGGGGTCCGAAGGCTTCCCCCTTGGCGTCGCTGCAGCCCAAGAGTCTAAGTTACGAGTATCTCGGGAATCTGAGTGAGGTGGCACGAGAAAGCTACACAATCAAACATAAGAGAGCACATATGAGGCTCCCATTGCAGAGTCTGAATTTTTGAAACGGCAAGGCAGTGACAGATCTTACGGTACTCTCTGTTGGTTGGCTGAAGGCTCCTGCAATTCTTCTGCGCCAGCCACCTTATCAGAGTTATATTCAGCCATCGAAATTTATCAGGCCAAAATGCAGCAACTGTCTTGGCAAAGACTGTTCATACTCGCATCAACGGACCTTCAAAATCTTCGACGGTAGTTCTTTGAAGATGGAAATACTGTTGTATTGGGGTGTCAATCGCCGACCACATGGTTTTACCTGTGCCCCTCCTTCTTGAATTAAAGCCAGAGGGACTGCTGAGCCTGATCTGATAGTTGTAGCTACGCTCGGCACTCTGGTATTTCCCTTGAAAGATACAGCGGTAAGGCGCATAGCTCGAACGGTCGCGTCGCTCAGCCCGGCGCACACAGATGTGGTGCGTCTGACTAAGAGGTACGAATAGGAGTCCCTTGACTAGGTGATGATCAGCTCGACACCAACCTCCATCATCAGAGGCGTGCTGGAGATAGGCATCATTATGGACTGGAATTTAGAATAGACCATGGTTGCAGATAATTGGAAGGAAGTTTAACAGTCGCGGTTATTCTTCGGCTGACTAAGTCGAGTTATGCTGATGTGAAGAGGACTATTGATATGGCTCCAACATTGAGTTTCCAGTGCTAGCGATGAGAGATAACAACTTCAACTTCCAGCCTCTCTAGCTCCGGAAATAGAGTTTTTCAAACAATGTTCTCAGTAATAGCAATCAAAATTAGTATACTATCTACAATCATGTCATAGAGTATTTGGTCTTAGCTATTATGACTGTGAAAATATTTACTTTTTCGCAAGGTCGGTATTTTGATCACCGCTAGCCTAGCTGCCCAAATCTGAAAGGTTCCAGATAGGTTAGATTAGTCGGGTCTACTTCGGCAAAACCAATGAGCTATCGATACTTCGGCAGCCTTGTGATGTCCAGTCAGTCGATTCAGCAGCACGGACTGCTTTGAAGTCTGGGGCTTGTCGGCAGTACTGCCACACTGTGAAACACCGTTCCAACATGACAGGCACAGAGACAGAGCCAGACCCAGACCCACAACCAAAGAAATTTAACATGGTACAGAGCAAGCTCACTTCCGCATTCTTCGCTCCTAAACATGCGAACACCACCTCGCCACACTTTACCAAACCAGCAATCGGACCTTCAGACCCCCAGGACGCGGAACCCGAGAAAGCCACTGAAAAAGCCACGACCGGAGTCGCAAAGCTCAACCTCCATCCAGAACGCCGCTCCAACCTAAACCGCCCTCCTCCCTCCCTTGGCCCACCCAGGCGCAGTGCAATGCTTGCCCACGTAGCTGCTGAAAACAAAGCTCTCCTCCCAAATGTGCTGAGAATGACACCAAATGCCCCGGCGCATGGCACGCTCTACGATCCGAGCACACTCGTCCGCCTAGATCCAAAACACTGTCCCAAGCTCTCGCCTACAAAGATCCGTGTCCTCAATGCCGATAGCATTGACGCTGCCCTTAGCTTGTCATCCAGAACAGCCGTTACGCCCTCTACGCCTACGAATAAGCCAGTGCTCATATTGAATATGGCGAATGCCTATCACTCAGGCGGCGGTTGGCTAAATGGTGCACTTGCACAGGAGGAAGCGTTATGCTACCGCTCCAGCCTATCGTTCACCTTGAAGAACAAATACTACCCCATACCCGAAGCCGGCGGTATCTACAGTCCGACTGTCTTGGTGATACGGGAGAGTATGGCACAAGGACACAATCTGCTGGATCTGTCAAAGCCAGATGATCTGCCTGTTGTGAGTTGTGTGAGTGTGGCTGCTATTCGGGGACCCTACATGGTCAAAGACTCTGGGGGAGTGGACATGTATTACTATGCGAAGGATAGGGAGACGATGAAGGAGAAGATGAGGGTCGTGCTACGAATCGCGGCAGTGGGAAAGCATAGCGTACTTGTTCTTGGGGCGCTAGGATGTGGAGCGTTTGGAAACCCGAGGGTTGAGGTCGTGCAGTGCTGGAAGGATGTGTTTAGAGAGACTGAGTTTGGCGGTGGGTGGTGGGAGACAGTTGTGTTTGCTGTCATGGAGAAAGAAGAAGACAAGGACGGAGAGGGGAATTTTGGCGTGTTCTGGAGGGGTCTGGATGGGATTGAGGTGTGATATTCTCGCCATAACCATCCATAAGGCATCAGGCGTTAGTGACTGCAGAGATACCCCAATAGCGAATCCATTGATTGTCAAAGTACTTCTCGAATACAAAGCAGACTTCCAGCCCTCTTTACGGTTACGATACTAAGACTTTGCCTTGAAATAGGAAGTGGAACGCTCCTTCTTATGCTGATTGGAGGAACAACACCCTTTCTTCAGCCTGATCTCGACCAAGCCTAGCCTTAGGGCTAAGCTTAATCTCCGACCCATAAGGTAACCTCGCTGCCCACGGCTTGAGTATGATTATTCTCTCTCCCTAAATCTACAGCAGTCATGGACGCCTACTCTGCCTATGCATACAGTACAGGAGCCTGGCTCTCACTGCAGGCCCTCCCCCTACTCATCTCCCCGAAATTGATCGTAACAATGTTATCCCCAGACGCTCGTCGACCCACAGGTATATCCCTTCGCTAGAGCGACCATTACAAAGGGCGAGGACTGATACATAAGCGCAGACCTCGAAACATACCTCTCCCGCACCCTCGCTCTATCCCTGCTCACCCTCTCCTTCCTCCAAATCCTCCTCTCCGGCGCCCTCCCCCTCAGCAGCCCTGTAAACGAAAGCGAAAACTCGCCCTACAAGACGCCTGCCACACTCCTAACCGCCACATTTCACATCGCCAGTCTAGTATACATATATGTGAATTATATGGCGCTGGGGCAAGCGTGTTTCGTGCTGGGGATGATTGGGAGTGGGTTTTTGGGCTGCATGGGCGTTTGGTGTTTGATGTTTGGAGGGGAAGGGGGAGGGAGTGGGAAGGAGAGGGTGAGTGGGTGGCCGTTTCGGAATGAGGAGGAGAGGAGGGTTAAGAGGGAGAAGGTGGCGGGGAAGAGGAGGGCGTGAGAGGTTCTTTGTACTTTTGAATGATGGATAGCAAATATGAGTAAGGGTATACGAGGCATTGGCAAATAACAACGGAGTTTGGGCCTAATAGCGATTACGTGAGTCGTCTCGTAAATATGAGAAGGTGGACAATATCTACGTCTGCGTCGGGTAGAAGCGCTCAGGTATAGATACCATTGCCCCCCAGGCATCAATGAGACAAAGAGACGGCTTATTGATGTTTGACCCATAACCTTAAATAAGAATTCCACTATAGTAATCCCCGGAAAAGGCAGTTACCAGCGCCGTGGCGGAGCGATCAAAATTTATTCATCTGAACCCAATGACAATTGGCCTCACCCCGGGCGTTTCAAGCATTGCGCCAGATTTACATTCTGCAGCACAGAAAGCACAGCCAAAAGAGATGCGACATTGGCTTTCGCCGGCGATAAATAGTGCCCAAGCCGGATTCGACTGAACGGGTATGTAAGTATGAACATCAGGGTCTCCGGTGGGTTTCGTATCTTTAGCGAGAGCCCATACTGCAGCAGGAACATTCAGCATCTTTGGCGCCGAATCTGAGGAGCCAAATGCTGCGTGTTTAGTGCAGGGATCTGTGCGCGCATCTCCGTCGTCCTTGTAGGCTAGACTCAGGAGCAGGTTCATGAGGATGACGGGAATACCAACATTACCAACAGCCTCGCCTTTGATGCGGCCGCACAAGCCTAATAGTGGCTCGTCACAAATGATCCGTGTCTCGATGTTCAGATACAGAGAAGTATCCGGGAACCGTGGGAACCGAAGGGTTGGAGGTCCAAGGAAAACGTTGTTATTGGCTTGCACAAGTTGAGCTTCATCATCCGACTGGGCGAGTCAAGTCTGGCAGAGCTCTGGGTCTTTGTGTTCAATTGTATAGCGGCCGCTACTCCTAATGAAGCCGTCGTTTCGGACTGGAGCGTTCCCAATGAAGCTATCGACGCAACGAAAGCCCAGCATGGAGAGTGAGAGCTCCGACGCCAAAGAAAATAGTAAGTTTGGAAGCACCGCGTAAGCTTCTTTGCGACATCCGATTATCTCAGCGGCTTTGATCATGACACGCTGATCATCGTCTGCGAGGGAAGTGTCTTCTCTGACCACGGGTGGCTGGGCGCAGTGAATTGATGCGATCAGCATTGCTACATCTGAGTACAGGTCGCCTTTACCTGCCAACTTGTCAACATCCTCCGCGAGTCGCTGTAATAGCCTGGGGTGCCGCAAGTGTAAGCGCGTAGCATGTTGTAGGGTGTTGTAATCCTCTCCAAATGATAGAAAGACAGACTGATGCAGTGATAACCCGAAACCGTACGAACGCCTCCGGAGGGCGTTCCTTCCGAGAATTACTATTGGCCATTTTCTTCACAATTGAGAGCACATTCTCTCCGGCAACCCGTTCGTAAAAGGGCGCTAGAACCTCAGCAGACAGATCGAAATTAAATGATCTAAGCCGCATGGCGAACCGTGAACAGCGCCTCTCGACAGAGCTCCAACGTGGTACCGTGTGCAGCCTGGGAGTAGATCCTGTTCCCAGTGATTCATCTTGGACGTCTCTGGCCTCTCATCGAAATAGCAACTGGCTGCGGATCTCTCTATCGATGTCCTCGAAGTATTGCTGCAAGATCTCGGAAGGAATGTTGCACATCGTCTGCAAGGAGTTCAGCAGCATGGCTCCAGTTGTCGCCAAAGAAATATTCACCGGCCCAACTTGGACTTGCTGTAATCTGCCTGGCACCCCGGGTGGGGAGCCCTGAATACCAACGTCATACCTACTGATGTATGGCCTCTAACACTAATAAGGAAAATTGCTGCTTATAAGAAGGAGGACATTCTCCCAGATCTCTGGGTTCAAAAACGGATCCGTTGTAGCCACTGCCATCGCGGCGGGGCTTTGAGTGGTATTCCTGCTTCCTGCATACCTTACTCAGGCGTCGCGCCAAGGATATCCCAATGGGTTGCACGCACAATCTTTCGGTGAGAGTAGATCAACAGTTCTTGTTTTTTGTCTATCAAGAGGACTCCTTAGCATGTGACGTCTTTAAATCGGAAAATATGTTCTTGATCCCGAATCCAACCGTATGGGCTGTTATTTCAATTGGCGAGCCGCGTTTAGCAGAAGGTTGTTCACTACTACAACGGCCGAGGGATGAATCTGCACTTGTAGTTGCTACTGGCTCGTAACGTTCCCGTTGAATGTTAATTCAATGGTACTAAGTCTGCTCTGGAGATATTATTCCGGCACAGATGCTCTCAGCATACACATTCAGACCCTGTAAGCAACGCCATTCTCGCCTTGTGTCTGCTTCCATTGATGCGCCATCTGGAGCAACTTCAACATCTTGGCAGCTGACTCGTCGTCTGCAGGGAAGACATAATCCATATACTCCTCGAAGCTGTCGTCGTCCAACTTCCTCCGTTTCTTGACTTTCCTCGGCATCTGCTTGTCGACCTTTTCAATATCCTCAGCTGAGCCATGAGTGTTTTCAAAAGATTTCCAAGCGGTGAGAAGGGCGACTCGCTCTTCTTTGAGCTCCTTCTCTTTCATACTCGCATAGGCTCGCTTAAAAACTGTGCGAGCACGTTGCTCGGCTTCTTCGCTGATCGCTCGGTCTTCTTGCTCCTCCTCCTCTTCCTCGTCTGCCTCGGGTACGTTGATTTCGAAGTGCGCGTAGCTGATCCAGACCTTGACGTGGTCTGTCTTATCCAGTAATCGTTCGTACAGCTGTCTCGTCCGGTCATACTCGCCTTCTTCTTCCTCGAAGTCGATATACGCTTTCCAAAGCAGCTCGGGCATATCCAAAACAGGCTGGTCGACTGCGAGCTCGAAGATCGCCCGCGTTCGGTCCATGTCGTCCAATCCCCGCTCGAGCTCGGCGAATTTGGTCCAAGCTGAGCAATTCGTGGGATTCCACTCAATGTGCTTTTCATATAGAGTCCGACAACGGACGAATTCAAAAAGCTTCAGCTCGAGCTCAATATACCCCTTGAACAGTCCATCTTTCGGACACACGCCGATGGCTTGACCCAGGGTCTTTCGCGCCGCCTGCAATTGTGACTGCCGGATCTCAAATTGAGCCTTCATCAACCAGATCTTCGCAAATGTAAACTTCTTGTGTGGTATCAGCCTTAGGCATTCCTGGTAGATTTGACGAGCGCGCTCCGTATCTTCATTTTCCATCTCCTCCCACAGCGCGTAGAAAATCCAAAGATAGATGTACCTTCGCCAATGTCGCTTCTCTTGAGTTGGCGGAATCTGGGCTATGGCTCGTTCGTAGACATCTCGCACTCGGTCTGGATCCTGTGAGGTCTCCTCTAATCTAGCATAGTCAAACCAGACGTCGTAGTTCTTTGGGTTCTCTCTGATCTGTTCCTCGTACTGGACACGGCGCTTTGAGAGGATTACATCTTCTACGCCCTCTCGATCGCCAAATTGCTTCTCAAATGTGGTGTATGCCTTATGTAAGGACATAGCCTTTGACCTTGGTAGGCGGTCCAGAGCATACTTGTAGATGGCTCGAGCACGCTCATACTCCTTGAGCTTGGCTTCGTATCGAGCGTAGGCATTGAAGAGGCGTTCGTCCATGAAGTGATCTCCAAGAGTCTCGATAGCCAAACCGAAAACCTCCCGCACCAGATCGCTCGTGCCGTTCTCCTCCTCGAATCTTGCCCACTTAATCCAATTCCGTGGCTCTGGGTGCACGATTGTGAACCTTTCAAATATTGCTCTAGCTCTCGAGAATTCATTATACCGCTTCTCAAGCTTGATGTAGGCACTCCAAGCTGCTTCGTCTGGTTCCCACGACATCCACCGCTCGAAGACTTGGCGCGTCCCAGGAATATTCCCAAGCGTTTCCTCCATGTAGACATACTTGTACCACAGCTTGTCTACACGCGGTAGGATAGTCACAGCACGGTCCAGCAGATTCCGCGCATGGTTGATGTTCCTCGTCTTCATCTCCGCCTCCACGTAGCGGATCCATAGTATCACTGAAGTTGAGTCCACGTCCAGAGCTCGCTCAAATATTGACCTGGCCCTCCGAAACTCTTTCTGTTCAAGCTCCCACTGTGCATACCGCATCCAATTGTTCATGTTAATCCTGTTCCTCCGTACATAGTCCTCGAAGTCCTTCCTCTTCCTCCCTTGGAATTCATGGAGCTCCTCGAGGTCAGCGAACCGCTGGGTGGGCGCTTGAAGGCCTGGTTCTTGTCTATCGACGGCTTCACGGAGAAGCTGCTCTGCACTGATCTGCTGTGGAGCTGTTGTGTATCAGCATAGGCTCGACAAAGCTGCGCTATGAGTCTTACCCGGAGCCTTGTTCTTGACCCTTGGGGGGCCTCGTGAAGCCTCCATCTTTAGGTTTGACAGAAGTCTGATCTTTGTCGTTGCCTTCAAATTGGGTTGTATTCGACGAATTGTTGGGGCGGTGTGGCCCTGTTTAAGGCAGTCTACAAGTTGACTCTGCGAGTCCGAGTGGTTAAAGAATTTGATGCCAAGAGATTAGATCCGATGGTAGTTTAATTCACTAGTAATCAGGTAGTCAAAGCCTCGCACACTTCTCAAGGTGAAGCTCGACAACTCTCATGGTCGAACTGCGACCCTAGGTGTCACCTGTGATCTGTCTAGAGTGTTGTACCCAGAGCTGCGCGATTGTGTCAGACCTGAATACCAAAGAACACGGAGGTGCCAGCTGCAAGACTCTATTTTCCTTGTCGTGGTCAAACACTGGGTTTATTTCTCCACCCAACACCCGCAGCTCAAGGTCGGCTTGACATCTCTTCTCTCTAGCAGAACTTCCTCTTGAGCTTGGGTTTGACATCTCTATCTCTTACAAGCCCCTCCCTTCAGCTTTGGCTTAATATCTCTTCTTCCTACAGGACCCCCTACTCAAGTCTCTTACTGGACCCAGCTTTCAAAATAAACAGTACCATGCTTCCACCAGAAATCCTGAGCGTAGTCTGCAGCTGTGTACCCAAGCCAGCGCTTAAGAATCTTCGTCAAGTGTGCAAGGCGTACGAGCAGGCCGCAACCCCATACCTTTTTGATGAAATATTTCTATCGTTCAACGCAACGGACTTGCGCATAGCCAAGCTGTTCGTCATACGGTTCAAACAGTACATCCGGAAACTCACCTTCTCGTCCAATTACTACAAGGACCTTGACGAGTCAGATTTTATTGAGGCCTACCAAAACTATGACGGCATGGGTGACGACCCTGATGCTGAGGCTACTCTTGCTACGTATGCGTTTCGACTGCACTGTGAAACCCGTAAGATGCAGAAAGAAACCCTTCAATCTGGGACATGTCCTGCATACCTCTCTTTCGTCCTCGCGAACACACCTAACCTTCAGAAAATTGTCCTCACAGACAAGCTGAGTTCGAGATCGATGTCCCTAAGTTCGTTGGAAGACCATTTACCTTGGCCATTGAAAACCTGTCCTGAAGAAGGCTGCGATCTTTTCTTCGAGCACCTAGGGTGTTCACGGGATTCCGGCTTCCGAAAAGGTATCGACAATCCGTGGCGAACAATCTTGCTTGGACTGATTGCAACCAACTCGACTGTCAAAGAACTGACGATGGAGCCTCAAGAATGCGAATTACCAACTAACTCTGCGGCTTTCAAATTATCACCACCTGAGCTTCGTGACGCCAAGCTTTGTTTCGGGGCTCTCACCAAGCTCCACTTGAGCCTCGCCATAGAAAACATGAAGTATACCTCCAACGGGGAGTCTTACTTTGTTCACCGGAATGTTGCTAAGCTTCTGCGGGCAGCTCGAAACCTCAGATGTCTCTCAGTCCTCCCTGTCGTGGAGGACAGTGCCGTAGAGTATCCCTCTATCAGAGCAGTCCTCGGACGATGCGAGTTCCCCAGCTTGACCAGCCTGATCTTGGTGTTTTTTAACTCATCCGAAGCCGATCTCAGGCGAATTCTAAAACGCTCTAGGAAGCTCGAACAGCTCACCATCCAAGGGCACACGCTCACGTCAGGCTCTTGGGCTTTGCTTGCAAACTGGGCCAAAACTTCATTGCCCCTGAAGAGTGTGTCTTTCAATCAGCTGTATGGTGGCTTCGAAGAGCCTTGGGAGGATATTGAGTACACGGACTATTTTGGCGATGTTGAATCATTTTTCAACAAGCAAGGCATCAATCCATTTGACGCCCAAAATCTCCGACGAAATGAGGCTACTCCGACATCGAGGCAGGTGACTGGAGCAAAGGACAGCTATCTTGAACGCATCAGTATGTTCCATTGAAGACGTGTTCACTGCCCTCACCCTCGACCAGTAATCGTCATACGCATCCTAAACCTTATAGCTGACTGCTTAGCCTGGAGCCTTCTGGATTGCTTCAGTGGCTCAACAGAATTTACAATGACTAGTGAAGGGTCTCCTCCGGCTTTTGCTACTTGAATTCATGGTACGAGTTGCCCCATATACCATAACAGGAAATTCATTGCTGCGAGATGAAGGATTGTGAGCACGGAGACTAGCTGAGTATCTCTTCATCAGCCAGCACGAACAGAACGGGCTCCTGCGTCTTTCTATTATACAGCAACATCCAGTAGGTGCACTGGCGTGCAGAGCCTTGTCTAATGTACTTCACAAATACCCTAGAGAAGCACAATTTGAGTCGAGTCACAGTCATTTCTATGCATCGCTCAATAATTGCACTCATCCACTCCTAGAAATGGTGAGGGTTCGTCGAACTAGGTTGATAATGAAAACTCAGTTTAGTCCAAGTGAAGTACTAGCCTTCGTTGTATGAGTTCTCACTCATGATATCTCAATAATTTTGGGAGCGATAGCTTGCGTGCAATTGCATTAAAAATATGAAGATCATATAAAAGCGTAGTGGTAGCCTAGCTCCACATTCACTGTTGGCTCACTAGCGCGATCTCACTAGCGTAAACACCATGAATCCCGGATTTTTATCTCTTACTTTCCGGCCTACCTCTCTTTCAAACACGTCCGGAATAAGCGACCATGAAACTCCCACCAGAAGTCTTCGCCTTGGTCTGCAAACATTCAAGAAAGAGAGACCTTAAATCAATACGCCAGGTCTCCAAGGCATGCGACCAGGCTGCAGTTACATATCTCTTCGACGAAATTTTCATGTCCTTCAATACCGCCGAACTCCGCCTCGCGCAACAGGTCATTCTCAAATTCAAGCACTGCATCCACACACTGATCTTTTCTTCCGTCTGCTACCATCACATCGACCCAGATGACTTCGGCGAGACGTGGGACTTGGCCTTTCCTGATGATGAAGATTCTGAAGCTCACTCCAACTATGCTTACGAGCAATACAGTCTCGCTGTAAAAGCACAGAAAGACACTATACGGACTGGCGCCTGCCCAGTGTATTTGTCCTCCGCACTTTCAAACATACCAAGACTGCAAAAAATAATCCTTACAGACCTGACCAGCACCCGTTCAATGTCCCACGAGTCAATGCAGGAATACGGCCCGGGATTGCTCAGGAAATGTCCCCTCGAATCCTGCGAGATCATGACTTGTGAAGACCACTACACCTTCGACCCTCCAGCACAGCCAGGGTTTAACCGCAGCGACGTCTTCAACCCACTGCGAACAATCCTACTCGCTTTGGCTGTGACAGTCACGACGGTACCAGATTTGACGATGGAGACCTCCACCCACGGATCATGCGCAATCCATCTCAACACATCTGCCCTAAGAATGTCACAACCAGACCTGCGAGCTGCCATCGTTGTGTTTGCGACCCTAACAAAGCTACGGCTGTGCCTCGATGTGAACGAGGAAAAATTCTGCAAAGACAACAAGACGTACTACGTTTCCCGAAATGTCCCTAAGCTCCTAAACGCTGCGGTCAACCTTGAGTACTTCACATTGGAAGCCTTCGATGCAGGAAATGACATGATCGACTCAAAAACTTCCTTCGAAGTGTTACTCGGACAATGTATATTTCCGAAGCTCATGTCCTTAATCCTAGTATTTCTATGGTCTTCGGAGATGGAGCTGCTCCATTTCCTGCAGCACTGTACACAACTCGAGCAGATGACCCTACACTGCCACCACCTGACTTCCGGCTCATGGGCGGCTGTCGCAAACAGAATGAAGCTGACGCTACCTTTGAAGAGTATAGCGATGGGGCAATTGTACGGCGACTTCCCAGGGGATACGGGCGTTTGGGAGTACCAGGATTGGGGTGACATTGGAAACTTCTTCTTTGGCAAGGGAGGAAATCCTTTTACAGAAGAAGGGTTAAAGCGTTGGTTAGCTGATAGGGCTGCGGGGAAGAAACCATTGAAGAGTGGAGCTGAGCCTGAGGATCCTGTTGAGCGATACTACTACTTCCATGAGTGACGCAGGCTGGTGTGTAGCATACCCTTTGACTGCTTGGCGACTTATTTTAAAACAGTATCAATGAATGAGTGATGATGCTAGCCAAGCTTGGGGTCAAGACGAGAGTAGTCTGTCTTGCGGTAATCGACTTGGGCATAAGTGCGCTCATGATGAGCACTGGCTCAGGCCTTTCAGCCTATTCCAGAGGCATCCATAATTCTAGGCTAGCTAATCCAGTACATTCGTAGCTCTCATCGTGTTCCCTACAAAGTCACCCCAATGACTTACACTACCCACTAGCTAGATATTCGGTTCAATTAGCGCCACACCTAGTAAGCTGTGAATTATGGGATAAAACAACGAGACTCTTTGTTAACACTGCCCGGTATCACCAAACCTCTACTACCAAACCTCTACTACCAAACCTCTACAAACATATTGTTCATAACACTTCCATCTAGGCTATCTTCGCCCGTCACTCAGCCTCTTTACCTATCTATCATAAATCTCCTCCGGTCGGTGACTCTTGAAAGGCCGGTTAAGATATCCCGGATTCAAGCTCCAGCAGCAACATTCCAATCACAATGAAACTTCCTCAAGAACTCCTTACCATCATTTGCTCTTTCTTACCTAAACGAAGTCTCAAGAAAGCTCGACTAGTCTCCAAGACTCTGGACAAAGAAGCGACTCCCTTTCTCTTCGATTGCATCTATATGTCTGACACGTATGCGGACTTTGAGCTTGCCCAACTCATTATCTCCCGATTTGGCTCTCTCATACGCACCTTGATCTTCCATTCGGTTTACTATCCACCTGTTTCGCTTGACGTATTCCGCATCTGGATGCCTCTCGATCTTCAAACCTCATGCGAATGTTATGAGGATCGTGTCAAATACGCTTACGCCCGATACCAGGAGTCACGAGCAGAGAGACAAGTCATAACCAACCATGGAGAGCTACTCGCACATGTCTGCGTTGCCCTTTCCAAGATGCAGAGACTCTCCAAATTATACATTACGCTCGATGCGAGGTCGAAAGGACGAGGAGAAAATTCCAGATCCTTCTACTGCTCAAAAGCCGGGTGCAAGCTCGAGGATAAGTCTCTTCTATTTATAGAAAAGCCTGGCCACCTGCATGGCATCAAACATTCGTCAGCAATGCACTGGGATACTCTGATCCTTGCATTGTCGGTCACAAAGACCAAGCTCAAGGAGATAACATCAGACAGCGATTGGAACGAGGATTCGTACTCCATCAATGCCTTCGTCATGACTCGTCAAAGGGCCCTACACCTAGCGAACGCCTTCCAAGGATTGAAAAAGCTCCGGTTGACTATATCTCAGTGCAAGACAGGATATAAAGTTCCAGACAGGAGCTCTGGATATCGTGGAGACCTTGCCACAGCCTTGTCCACTACAAGCAACCTGGAGTATCTCGATATTAAATTGAAATCGAATGAGCACTACGAAATCGAAAGCAAGCCAGATGGTGGCACATACTTTGGAGGCATTCTGGGGCCTTGTAAATTCCCAAGGCTTAGATCTTTTCAGCTAGACTTTGTGGAATCTACCGAGGCCGAGCTTTTGGGTTTTCTCGACGCCTCTCCAGACCTTGAGTACCTCCAGCTCAAACATTATGCTCTCATTGAAGGCATGTGGGAACCTATCGCCAATAAGCTCAAAGCCCTTCCGAAGCTCAAGAAAGTCCGTCTCGGAGACTTTCCAGAAGATTTGTGGCACAAGTCTGTCTTTCGCCAAAGAGGGGGTTTTTGTCTTGGTCGCTTCGAAGAGGGTCTGCTCAAGCCTTTCGCCAGCATTTCGCTAGAGAATTCGCAGAAGATCGTTGACGACTTCTTCAAAAGCAACGGCAAAACCCCTTTTTCCAGGGAAGCACTCGAAGCGATACAATTAAAGAACGAGGCACTCGAGGAGCTTAGGGGTGACGTTTCCTCGAGCGAGTCATCTACAGATGAGGAGATAACAGAAGAGGAGCCTATCAACTTGGCCGCTACCGAAGAATCAGATGCTCAAGATGAACATAACTAGAGACACTCTTCGCAAAACAGAAAGAGGAAAATTGCCATGCATGCGTTTTTATCGGAATCTTGACGTCGCGTTTCCGAAAGCTGTGCGTAAACTTTCCAGCTCTTCAAGGCACAGTTGTGCTCCGACATAGGGTGAGTAGCCCGCAAGCTACGGTAGTCTTGATATGTTGTGCCAAATCTGACATCGATTTAGATACTAAGGCTTCATTCTAGTCATGGAGATACGGTTGTGGGCCGGCGAGCCAGGATATGATAACATTCGGACAAAGGTGGAATCAGCTGAGTATTAGATAGATCGTGGGCAACAGGTTGAAGGTTAATGCAATGGAATTTGTCAAACGGCTTTTTCTAGCACGACATCAAGGCTGTGACCTTGTGCCACTTTACCTGTATCTTGTTTACAACGATCGAGAAAATCATAGAACAAAAAAACATTCACTAAAAAGTCGAGTTCGAGTTGTTGTGGGAGAGTATGGAGCCTTCTCCGTACCTGGAGATTCTGGCGCACTATGCTGGTTAGCAAGCGGCCACTTCATTGGCATGATCCATAGCGGCGATGCCAAGAAGGAAGTCACTGATGCCGAAGTGCAAAATTTCCGGGACCACACAAATGTGACACCAAGAGGTGTCATATTTCAGAGCACCAAGGAAGCCAAACTCATAATGCGAGCCATAAAAACATCGTACGTGCGAGGGCGCTCTCCTCGGCGCCAGAAGACTACTAGCAGCTCTTCGACTCTGGATCAAGCAGCAAGTCGGGCTTTTGTTGGCATAGTTGGTCACGTAGTGGGGTGTGCCATTGTTGACCCCTTCAGGTCTACTGCTCGCATAGCAAGTCGCTCTCGACTTTGCGAAAATGAACCACCGGCCTCCACCGAGATATCAAGGTCTCGGTCGCACCGACAGGGACTTCCATGGCAAGAGGAGTCTTAAGGAAAATTAGCTATGCTGCTGCGGCCGCAATTTTAGATGGGCCGCAGAAGATGATGATGACTACCAATCAACGCCTGCCCACCTGCAAGAGATGTAGCGTGGCAACCTCGTGCACCGGATCAAGGAGCGGCATAATACTTACGGCGAGCTTATTCGAGTTGCTCCTCTGAGCTTTCTTTCATCAGTGCCGGTGCAATGGTAAGATCTTGACGACCATCATCCTGGTCGTGGAACGACGCTAAAAAGCCCCTTCTAGTATACAGACACCCCTACCAGCATCCACAGCATCTTCTCTGCTCGCGATGATACGGATCACTCTCGCTCCATGGTACAATTCCGAAAAAACCAGTATCATTAAGGTACCATATTAACGGCGCTATACAGTTAAAGGGCGGAAGGTGCGGGGGTCTCATTAGTTAGCAACGACTGCTTTTAGCAGGAATCTCATAGCATACTCAATCAATCATCCTTCCAACCCACTAAGACGCTTAACTAGTTGTCTGAGCTTTGTGGCGACTACGGTGCGATAATCTGTGGCCCAGTGAACTAATCAAGTCGTTCGTTCGCTAGGTTTCAATACTTTATCATACTAGGTCCGATTCCTAATGGCCCTACTAAACGATACGAATAAAATTACAATACTATAGTACTAGCGCCATTAGGAATCGAACCTAGTATAACAGTGTATTGAAATCTATTGAACGTATTATATATAATTATCACGATAAGAGGTGGTTATTCCCCTTAGCCCTTGAATACATAGAGGTTCCGCTCTATAGTATCGATACTATCTATAATATATACCCAAAAAGAATATAAAAAACTTAAACCTCTCTATCCAGAAACTCCAGCTAAACCCTATCTAAACCCTATAGATTAACCCTTCCCCCAGAACTAGATCCTCCCCCAGCATCCACAACCCCATCCTCTCCAAACCTCTCTCCTCTCTCCCCAAACCCCCAGAATTCCTCGTTGAAATTCGCGTTCTAGAGTCTTCTCACCCTAACAGCACGCCCTCTCCCATACCTTATACCATCTGGATCCATCACTCAACCCCGTCCGCCTCGAAAGCGCCATTCCCAAAACCATGCTCACCAACAGCACTTTCCCATACGTATGATGACTAGGCGGCCTTTTCTTGCCGTGGCTTTTCGTCGTTCTTTTTGGATGTGTGGTACGTGGATAAGAATTCGACTTGGGAAGAATGGAGAGTCGGGTCTTGTAGGGCGGGATCGTTGGCGGGCCTGGAGGTATTTGTAGGGTGGTGGAGCGCTTGCTAGCGGACTGGAGTGTGAGGGTATGGTATGAGTTTCTTGTAGCTGGAGATTTCAGGAAAGAACGATTCGAGGTCAGTTGTGGGAAGAAAGGATCTGCACAAAAGGGTAGGAATGTCAGATCTGCTTTTCATTGATCACACCGTTGCTGGCGACGAGGTTAAGCGTCTATTTTATCTACAACACGAATATGCATTCAGTCCGTTTCCACCATTGCATGTGTTGCTTGAAAAATTCACATCATAAGTATCCCGGGAGCTCCTAACATGTGTACGCGAGCATGGGTATCTCAAACATCCCTCCTAATATGACCGAATCGAGCTCTCCAATCCAATGCAATTGCAAGCTTTTTGCCGATCCCGTAGAAGAAAACGTATCGTAGACCCATTCGACCGACCTCCATCAATCATGCTTCCAATTTTCATGCCCATGCCCAAACTCATCCGTCCCGCATCGTAGAGACACATTGATGCGAAAGTCGTAGTTCGATGCGTCACGACATCTCACTAGCAGCCGTAGCCAACGCATCTAACCCCGGGCTCTCTCCCTCACAATCTTCCTCATCACCCTCCCCAACAACAAGTCCATTCTCCCTATCCAAGCCCTCCATAATCTCGCTCAACTCACTCTTCATCTTAGGCCGTCCACCCCGTCCTCCCACTGACAGGCCATGTCTTCCAGACACAGTACTATTGAAGTTGTCCTCCTCGTCAACATCCATCACATCGCCGTTCGCGCTTGACGCCACACTCCCCTTCCTACTGCCCCCAGCTGCGCTCTTACTACCAATCACAGGGCTCGCGGCGGCGGAGTTCGAGCGCGAACCACCCTTGTGCGTACGTTCGTGTTGTTTCATATTGTCCTTTCTCGTGAACGCTTTGCCACAGGTGGGGCAGTGGATGTTCTTTTCACCAGTGTGCTTTTTGCCATGACGTGCAGCGTGGCCGGAGGTGGTGAAAGTGTCGGTGCAGGCGAATGTTTTGGCGTGTGGGCAGGGGTATTTCTTTTTGGTAGTTGGGGTTTTGTTGTTGGTGGCTGAATTGTTGCTAGTTGTACTCGGGGTGCTGGGGTCGGCTTTGATAGAGGCGGAAGGTGGGGCTTGGGACATGGGTGGTAGGGACTTGTTCGTGGTGGCAGAGGAGGGAGTGGGGTGTTGTTGATGATTCTGGTGCTGGTGTTGGGCGTAGGGATCCGTGTTGACTTGCGGGAGTGGGACGGAGGTGTAGTGGTCTGAGAGTTGAGTCTGGAGGGGTTGGAGCGTTCGGTGGTTGTGATGGTTTTGGAAGGGCTCGTCGAGCTCATAATCGTTCATGCGAGGTAGAGGCTGCTGCGATGATAGATTGTAGTAGGGTTGAGGGGTGGGGTCTTGCATTGATGGATAGCTGTTGCTGGGTGCGCGCTGCATCTGCTGATAGTAGGAATCATGATTTCCATTTTGCATTGACTCTCGCTTGACGTGTGAGTCCATGTCGAACCCATATTGTGGAGTCATTGGTGATGGAGTTGATTGCGACAGTGAAGATTGCGAATCGAGTCGTGAGAGTGGTGGCGTTGGTGGGGAGTGAGAATGTCGCGGCGATCCGGAAAAGCTTGATGAAGTGGAGCGGCCTTCTCTTGAATTGATAGAGGATCCTGAGCTGCAAGATTTCAGTCGTGTTCGATCTGGTATTCTTGGTCTTGTGAAGTGGTTGGTGGTAGTTGTCGAGTTGTCATTGAGAAGCGACACTCTCCTCCCGCAAGAGTCCTCCCCGTACATAGTGGCGGGACTTTTAAGGTGGTCCCCAGGCAGCGTGCCAGTTGAGCAGCAACGAGGACAGCAACAATATCTTTTGTCAACCTTCGGATAGCTCTATTACTGTTCTTTCTAACGCCCAGGAGTAGATTTGGGTGCCAGATTATGATTTACTCGCGCCTGCAGTGTTCCTGGTGCCTGTTCGTTGGATGGGGGCCAAGACTGGCAGCATTGGAGGAGTGCAAAGGGCAACAACGAGGTGACAGCGAGTTCTTGGGGGGTAGATGAAGCAAATGGGATGATGGAAGATGCGGGACCCTGCGCCTTTTGAGGGTTTGGGGGCTTGATTACATGGGCACTGGTGGGGAGAGGGAAAAGGGTCCGTTTTTCTAAAGAAGGGTCACTCTTGTTTCCCTGCCTCTCCCTAGAACTACCCCAGGGAATGGGCGCCAAAGCAGAATATAGTAAGATAAAAGCGCTGACCACACATGCACAGGTCAGGCCAGGGCAAAGTCCAAACGCCACCAAGACCCTTTTCCTTTCCCTTTTCTTCCAAGGCATGTGGCAGTGGCAGTGGCAGAGTGACAGGGAGTGGAGATGGGGATCGAATTTGGAATATATGCAAGGCATGTGTGTCACGGTCGATGCTCCGGTCTGATAAGCCGTCCAGCTATTGCACCGTGATCGCATGCCATTGATCGCATGCCATTTATCCTTAGAGAGATGGAGAGTGGTCCGGTGTATTGCGGACATTTTGCTCCGGGTGTCTCACTTGTGACATGCCATTCTCGCACAATGGGATCGTCATGATCTAATCGCGTCGATTGACAAGAGGGGAAAAAGTTAACTTTGGGATCCAATCTATAGCGCTAATACAACCTTGCTCCCTACCTACCAAAGCCTCCAAGCTGTCACGCTGTAAATTGTTAATGTGGAGACCCGACGAATCGAACTGTTGGGTTTATGCCAGTATCCTTATCGGTCTACTTCCACTTTCACATTTCTTCACAACTACTGGCCCCGAGTGACGATGAGTTTAGAGATGATCTTGGTTGAGGCGGTAATGCATCACCCCACATTCTACCAACAAAGCCAATTTAGCGTTCGTTGGAAAAATCAATGAAAGCTAGGGTCCAAGGCGGATCTGAACTCAAGGACCCTGAATCATGCAATAGCCACTTCTTGTCTAGCCCGGAGCAGGGCCCGCTGGCAAAAGATGCCAGATGCCAGATTCGAGCCTGGACGTCAAAAGGCTCGGTAATGATCTCCCACCAATGAGAAGCCCGCATGTAAAGAACATTATCCGCTGGCCCCTTTACCCTTAAGTTGACTCGTATCGACTGTGTCGCTTACTCTTTTCATTATTGCCCGGCAAAGGCGGACCTTGATAGAGCCTGGAATGCTATTACCTTAGTATCGCCTTCACATCTCCTTGAACGGGAAGTGCGGAAGCGATATGTTGGGGCGTGGGACCGTAGGGCACTGACCATCACCTTTCTTCGCCATGATCAAGTTAAATCCCGAAGACCACCAGACCCTTACTGCAGGGACCCTATTATCATGGTTGCCGATCTCTCGATCTTTGGTTGAGCGATAGTCATTGACTACAGTACCTTATGAGTCTAAGAGGCTAAAAGTAAAAGAAGGCTTGTGCAAGCCGAGGCCTCTGTGTGTATGCCATTTATGAGAATGCCATGTCCGAAATGGCAATCGCATCAAATGCCCATCCTTGGCGCCTTTGAAAGCAACCTAAACTCATTTCTGGACGCCGTCGAGGCCTGGCGCTCAAAAACAGCTTGAATGGATGGAACAAAAGGTTGTGAAAGTCGGCTACTCGCAGTTCGCGTCCGCGCACTTTCAACGCTGTTATCTAGGTATGCTTCTCGAACCTTAAAGATACCTGGCACGTCTGGGACCTGGCTGCTGGATGTCGCATGCGAAGCAACCATGTCAGAATTCGGGTTTCTTTGTGACAATGGCTCCAAGCGGCAAATTCTTGGCCACATGTCTTAGAGGCCGTGCATGGTGGCACCAGGGATGCGGTTCCTCATGCACCTTGCCAGAGCGCATACCTTGATCCCCGGTTCACTATCCATGTCCCCGGAGCATTGACCGACCAGAGAACGGAGATGTCTACGGTTCCTGGTATTCCTAGGAACCCTAGATTTTTATAGCCAATAAGAAGTCACCCAAAGGCCGTTTGTGTCACTCGAACTGGCTCACAGCTGATTTGCAATCTGTGTCTTTCGGCCACTACACAGACACTCGAACCATGCAGTGACGCTGAGGACCTGCTTCCGAAGGTGCAACTGCCGTCGTTTGCAAGCGCATCCTGCATTGCTCAAGAAGCTAGCCAATGTTCTCACTGAAGCGAAGACTTGAGCTTAGGAGGCTCCAGGATATCGCTAGATGCGGCCCGCTGAGGGCACCAATGATTGCTGCTTCTCAATTCCTGTCATCGCATGGGAAGAACAGCTCCCGGTGACAAAAAAATCCGAGTTTTGATACAGAGATTCTGACTACAAAGTTGGAGAATGGATCATTTACAACAACTTTGTAGCTTAGAGCCTGAATCTATGGCCTCATATTGTATTTAGAAAGGAGCGAGGGCTTGGCTGATCGTTCCGATTTTTTTGTCACCCGCGAGAACAGTCAACATGGCAATGAAAGTCACAAAGCCTGTACATCGACAAGGCCGTTGTCGCATTATCTACTACAGCCATGGCGCTAACAGAATTGTGAATCGATAGACCTCTAAGCAAGAACTCGCTCAATCTGGTGCGAAACACGTGTGATAATGGCCAATCTGACTGTCTGTCAGAGTATCAATGAACGACATACTTACTCTTGCTACCATGAAGTTGGCAGAAAGCTTAATTCTGAATTGCAAGTAGCTAGGTAAATTTCCAGCGTGGCTAGAGTCGATGTCGTTCATCATCCTACGTTCCTCGATTAAGTAAAAGGCGGAATGACCAAGCCTGAAGCATTTGTTGAATGGTCATACGAGCAAGTAAATGCAGCTGACCTGTAGATATTGGACCCCCGAAACTTTCACCCTGAGTCGACTTCGACCTCAATGTGGCCTAGCGTAACCGATGGGGGCTCACTTCGGCTGTCTGTCACTTCGAACCTTCAGCTCCTCTACCTTCAACACTACCTCTACTTCTTCGTCATGGATGCTCATAGCAGCTATCTTCCACTTCGAAACTTCACTTCGTCTGTTCTCAATACGACTTCTACATCTTTTTCAAGCGTTTGAGATTCTCTACTCATTCACCTCACCCACTCAAGGGTCTGAAAACGGGTAAAACCTTCCCCAGTATCAGACTCAGTTCGCCGGGCCACTGCATCAACACCCTGGGATCTGACACCTACTCATCTACCTCATTCACTCAAGCGTCTGAGAACGGGTAGTACACCTCCAGTCTCAGGCTCAGTCTGGCGCTCCCAATATCTGAGACGGCGGATCACGACTTGCAGAAGCATACACGTCGTAGGACCTCCATTTCGTATATATCATGGGTAAAGGTACGTCTTCTGAGCATAAAAACATCGCCCAATGCATCAAAGCTCACAATAACGAAGGCCTCAAAGATCTGGCAGTGGAATTACACTTACAAATTTTACGCCACTTCTTGATAGCGAAGAATCTTACGCTATACCTCCCCGTCGGATATAACGAAGTTTCAAGCTTTGGCCTTGGATCTCTAGGCATCTTGAGGGTTTCGAGATACTGGTCTGCCTCAGCACTCAGCGTTTTATACAAAGAAAACACATTCAGAGTCACTGGAGGCCATGACGACATTGGGATAGAATCCAAAAACACAACGGGGGACCCCGAGGACGATCCAGTGAGTCCTCGCAGGTGCGAGTCAAGATTCCAGCACTGAAACTAACGTACCCCTCTAGTTCAGCCATAAAGGTCTCCAAGGTTCACGTTGGCGGATTCTAAGAGAGCTACCACAGGAGGAGCTAGCTACCATTTCCTCGCTCGATTGCCTCGACATGATCTCGCAGATGAAGCCCGGTCAAGAGGCTCTGAAGCACTTGTCTATTATTGATCTCGATACCTTCAACGTAACTCGCTTCATGGATGGGGTTTTGCCACGAATTCTCAGGCGCATGCGAGGTTTACAAATCTTCAAGATATCGCTGTTTGAGATATGGGAACACCTCCTTCCCGCCAAGCCGGATGATTACACAGAATCCGACTGGCCCGAGCGCTTTGCTCGAAACTTCCTGTTACTCACGTCTACCGAACTTGGTCACATCAAGAGCATCACCATACATTGCTTTGGAGAGGACCACGTCGCCACTTGGATGCAGCTGGAGCTAGTACAAAGAAATAAATCATGGAAGGCACCGCCTTCACCGTACGAGAAATTCCGCAGGACCACTACCAACGTGTCAATACTCGACTCTGATATTGTCAGATCGGTGGCAGAAGATGATGATGATTACAAATCGAAGCTAGACGAGCGTAGCCCTCTATACCTTGCCAGAAAATACGGACACTTCCCTTGGTCCAACCCCAATTGATGCTACGATTTCAAGTCTTCTCTTCTGGTGTGCCTGGTATGGAGGCCAGCAAGATTTTAAATTCGCCTCTAATGGTAGGCTGAGCGGTTTACTGACTTACGAAAGGCAATTTCCCCGCGACCTGGACGACCTCACGGTCTAGCCAATCAGCATGATCTACCTGGTGGAAAAGGGGTCTCGAATCTTCGAGACTATCCGGTCAAGGGTCGATATCCGTAAAGTTTGGCAGCGCACTGAGTCGGAGACGCAGTATTTTGGATAACAGAGAAAGGACTCTATAATGGCTCAGTCCCTCTTTATGGGCTGAGGCTTCCTACCACAAAGCAGACGAACACTGCGATGAATGTAGCTACTCGAATTTCGATCTCATGACTGACAAATGTTGCAATGCGACTTGGGTGAATTATACCGTGATAATTTCGAGCTAAATGCGTGATGTAATACAATGCTGATCTGAGACACCGTCATCGATACCTACAAGACTCCTACATAACACAATACCGATACTTTCTGAACTCTGATTGCAGAGACTATACATGGCTTAGCGTGTATATATCGCCTGTCTTGAGGCAAAAAACTCTCTTACCCTCAATTTCTATCGACTACCAATCTCATCAACAGCAAATCACCTTTGCTGCTTCTCCTCTCTTATTCCCTTTGCAAAATATTACGCCTTCACGCCCACAGCAAGCGTGTACTCTAATTGCGTCCTGAACAAGCAGACAATCGCCTGAACACCTTACTTGGTTTGCTGCCGGAGAACATCCAGTCCTGTGGCGAGAGAAATCTACCTTCTCACCTACGAATTTTCATCACATCGTTCCTCATCTCTACACAGCGACCACAAGGCCCATCTAGAGTAAGCTAGATGGAAAAGAGTCTTAGCAATCACATCATGGATCAAGGCAAGACACCCACCTTCATCCCTGATGACGTCCGCATAGCTACGTTCCTGACAACAAGACAGGAGCGTTGACTCTGAAGGCTCTGCCTGTACATCAAGCTGAAAGTTACACAGTGCCTCTTCGAGTGTGATAGAGCTATCCTACTCGAAACCGTCACGAAGTAAAAAGATGTGGCGTGCTTGCTGGTGCACTGGGCATCCTGACCACGTCCAAGCACTTCTCAGATTCGCGCATGAAGGTTTCTATGTAGAGAAGTTTCCTCGGATGTAAGACTCGGTTTTTGATTTCCAAACATTCCACGTCATACTGATGTTGTGAATTTAAAATCAGTTCTTTGAAGCTATCCCATACTTATTGAACCCTCAAACACACAGCTGGTACAACGACAATATATGGGTTAATAGATTTAATTCTCCCGGTTATCCTCGTCAATCTGAGTTTAAAGAATCACATTTAAAAGCATTAGAGAACTAAAATTACCGAATATCCAGCCACGATCCCAGCTCTTACAACCTCAACAGATACAAATCCAACGGCTATAAACCTAAAAGCTCCAACAAAAGCGCCCTCAAAAAAGACATCGAGGGTCCAGCGACAGCAGAAACCTTAGAAAAACGAGCCATAATAATCAAGACTATTAAAGCGTAAGCGTGAGGTAAAAGAATCCAGTAACAACAGAAACGACCTACAATCACCGCCAACAAAACGTAAACATGATATGAAAGACTTCAATTACGGCGGTAACGAGCTCTATGAAGTACGTATAAACTCATGCTCTATATAATTCAGGCAAGTGATCTGCCTAAGAAAACAGGGCCCCTGGTCGCCGAACCATGGGATAGCGGAGTGCACCCACAACTACGGCATGGCTCTGGAGAAGAGGAGAAGTTGAGCGGTATTTAGCAGGACAAGGGTTAACTTACAGTTTTTAGCTGGCATGGAGCACAAATCAGGCCAAATAACCCAATATGTAGGATCATTTGTGCGAGTCAGAACTCCAACATAAATATACTCTGGTAAAATACTTACCCGAGCCACCCACAATCATCGTTATCCTGCCACTCTCCCATTTCAAGAGCCTTTAAAGCCAGCACATACCGCGCTTGTTCATCCAGCCACAAATACTCCTGCGTCCCGTGCTATAATTATTCACGGTAGGAAGAACAGACATAGGGAGTAGCAGAGTAGATCCCTGAACGCTAATTTGTTGCATTGTATGAATCTTCCTTGATGCATATAGCCCTGAGACAAGCTGATAACAGCTGAATTCAACACAGCATGAGCGAATGTGAAATTGAATATAGACATTTTCTGGCCGTGAAGTTTAGGAAGCATCGAAATTTTCTTACGCGTATTGGGCCAAGGCTGAGCCCACGCGTGAACCTATTTGGACGTAGAGTCTAGCTTTTAAATCAGCCATCTCAGGCGCATGCTTTTTGGTCTCAAAGGTGGGGGAGAGAGGACAACGTGCACGGTCTGACGTGAGGATCGGAAATAAAACATGCTGTGTAGTGGAGTATGTACACTATGGTTTTCATGTTCGCCATCATGAACGACCTCCCCAACGCATGCCTTGCAGAAGCAATTAGCTATCTTATCTCATATCATCCGCATGGAAAAGCTCTACGCTGCAGCCCAAAGCAATGGCACTTTAAAAGGGAAGGCACGCCTGCGAGAGAAACTGACGCACATCCTTTCCCATCCATCCCATAAATCCGAAGACTTTGACCTTCGTTGGCCGCTAACCCAATCTCAGCCCTCCCAATTCGCCCATCCACCTTCGGGCGTCATGCCGGTCAAGCTGGCTGGAGACGTCATATTCCCAAGCGGCTGATCCCAGCCAGACGCAAGCTTGAACGGATCGTTGTCCTGCAAAGTGCTATTGCCATTGCCCTGGAAATGCCCATTCGGATTATTATTGCTATTCACGTTGACGTTACCATCACTCCTTCCACTTCCCGAACCCGAACGTTGCGCCGCGAACATATTGTTCGTGGGTGGTGCGAACGAAGTGTAACCGTTATATTTGCCTGCAATGGACGGCATATTGACTGTCTGGGAGTTTGTCGATTCTTCAGTGAGCAATTCGGGTGGTGTGTACGAGGTATTGGAGCCCGAATGGTTATAGCTCGCGCTCGAACCTGGTGTCAGACCTGTCGAATTGTTTTGCCCGCTCTGATCTGACATGTCGACATCAAAGGAATCACTTCCAAAAGCGGTCTTTGGGATTGCTGGACTGGGCCCGAAGAGTCTGTTGCCGTCAAAGCTGTCGCTCCAGCTCTCGACAGGAAAGACACCAGGCACAGCGTTATAGTTGGCTTTGGGTCGCGCCCCCCTTGAGTGGAATACGTCTTCTTTCTGGACAACGTCTTCGACGTTAGTGCTGCTGCGGTAGGCAAATTGTGTTTGGTGAGGGGAGTCGAGGCGAGTGGTGGGCTGCTCCTTGGATGGATTCTGCCATTCGTGAAAGCGCATGTCGTCTGGCGATTTCGAATCTTCCGCCATTTCGGAGATGTGGATGACCGGGGAGCAGCCAGTATTCATAGAAGTACTGGGATCGGAATTGTGTAGGAACGCGGAGTTGTTCTGTTGTATCATGAGCGAATGACTCTGGAGAGGCATATTCTACGGTATGACAATATGAACTTACAGCTCTTTCTTTGGCAATACTCGAATAGTCGGGGTGGTGGAAGGCGATGTCCAGCCCGCTACCTTCGATGTCTAAATATAATTGGATTAAGAAAGACTCTGTGAGCGGATTCTTTCTCTGCAATACGCGCATAGCGGTGAGTAGCAGGTCCAGCGAAGCGCGAATCTCGAAATTGTTCGGAATCTTCTTGAGGAATTGAATGAAGACGCGAGCTGCGACGTATAGACAGAAAGCCATGAATGGATTCATCTGATCAAAATTAGCGGATCAAAAGAAGGTTGTAGTCGGTCACTTACAGCTGCAACGTCCATATCGCTCGACAAGCGCATGATCTCGGCGATGCGGCTCGCAGCAGCTATGCAACGATCTCTGCTGTCTTGGACTATCCTGTTGGGCAGCTGGTGCTTCTCTGCCTTGAAGATAGCTGCCTGGTGAAGGCAAATTGTGGAGGTGTGGAGAGAAAAGTTCAAGAAGATGGTGTTCGGGTCACGAAGACCAGCGGGAAGTCTTAGATGATCAGGCAATAGTATTGACGTCTGCGAAAGGCTGTTGTCCAAACTCCTGTGGCGTGACCAGAACTTGCCTTCGATGTCGTCTTCCCGCTGGCCAGGCTCTGGACGGTGAAGATGGGTAAGATTGAGGCCGAAGAAGTGGGTAACGAAAACAACTCCCGCAAAAGGCGAGAGCGATTTGACTTGCTGAGGCGTCATAGCCTCGGTGAGTCTCTGTGTCTGCTGAGCCATTGATTTTTCATAGGCCTCCTCGCTCGCCGGAAGGACAGTCATTATCTAGAGTTTCCATTAGCGCTAGTATATATTGCGGATGCTTCGTGCGTTCTGCTTACGTCTCTTTCGTCAATACTCATGGGCCATCCAGTGCCAATACTGGCATAACGATCTACATTGTAAGCCATCCAGAAGGCCCTTCTTCGCTCCTCGCGCTCGGTCCAATCTCTTGGCGGTGGTAAGCATTGCTTGACGTCGAGTCCAACTCCATCGACTCGATTTAGCCCCATCATGAGCACCAATCGCGCAGCTCGGCCAACGCTCATCCAAGCTCTTGGAAAGTACATCATCTTGAATTCGTATGCCGATATAAGTACCCAGGCCTGTGCGTGAGCAACTGATACAAATGCTTCGCCTTGGCCCTTCATCTCGTCGAGTTCCATGTATTTCCGTGCCCGCCTGTAGAAGATGTCTTGATGATGGATGTACTTTTCTGTAATGGCAGCGGCGTGACACCACATGATATAGCGAAGGCAAATTGGAGGTCGTCGCTCACAAGCTAAGTCCATTGACGCGTAATATCGGTGTTTGTGGAGCATGGGTAAGGAAGGGTGGATGGTATCGAAGTAGATTTGCGTTCTTTGACATCGTTAGTATTGGACAGCGTGAAGGGTTTCAGAGCTTACAGTTCGTCTATTGCTTCCTGCATTGGCATCGGTTCTTCAAGTCCCAGGCTGATCATCTCCCAGGAGAAGCTTTCGTCGAGGTTGAGATCCAGGTTCGGCATTATCTCTGGATCTGGTATCATTCCTGGAGCCATGCTCGTGGTGGGTAGCATGAGAGGGTCGGTGGTGGTTTGCATAGGGTCAAAGGATCCTTCTGCCATCTGCATCCCCGATATCTGTGGATGAGGTTGATATTGAGCGTTCGATAAACTGTTTTGCGGAGGCTCCTCCTGTATGAGCTGTCCATTCGTTTTGGTTTTCCTAGCCTTTGATTCAAGCTGTGTCTCCACTTGTGCTGCAGGAACACATCAGCTGCATATTGTCTTCTCGATGGGGAAGACAAACCAAGTCGCGCCTCCAGATCTTTGACATATCCCCTCTTGGGTCCACTCTTTCGCCGTACTTCATCGTAGGCACAGTTGTGTCCTAGTCTATCGCAGGTCGCGCATTTCGGCCTCTTCCCATCACACTTCAACTTTCTCTTTCTACATATGACGCAAGCTATCCTCTTTGTCCTTGGCGCGTTCTCCTCACCATTGGCGCCTTGTTCCTGAGGACTGCCTGAATCTCCAGAGCGCGAACGTGGCTGCCTGGACAGATCATTGAAAAAGCCGTCATCGTCGTTGCTCGCATTTGGTGCCATGATGGGTCAGAGCTGGATAACGTGTTTCCGAATGTTCATGCAATTGACGGTCTACATATGGGACCTCGACGAACAAGTTTGATTATGTAGGGCGAGTTGGTGGATAGCTGAATCAATTTTGAGCGGGTGTAATCAATCAATCCGTCAGCCCTATCTGGCGGGGTTAAAGATGTCAGGAAACGGGTGCAATAACACGAATACGCAGAAGTTGAATTCAGGATTATTGACCACTCTCGTTTCACCATGACTCTGTCCAACATATTGGACTTCTATATGCATCACTCTCTGTACTCAAGCGGCCGAGACTCGCGAGTACGACACTCGGCTAGAGCTTCATCTGTCGCTGTGTAGGACTCGGGGTCAGTCCCTTGTCTGCATCGCCAAGGGCACTTTTGCATCCTCTGATTGGCTGAACAGGAAGCTGCGCGCGCCACGTTCGTTGCTCAATGTCTATGAGACTGTATTTTCTACGTGGACCAATTCATGTCTGTGTATGATCTACTATGCTGCCTTCTTCTTCTTCGCCTTCGCTTTCTTTCCCTCCGATCGTGGTCGAGGAGTTACAACGTACTTGTTGATGTTCGACTTCGTCCTGGTCTTATAGCCGCTCTTAGTCTGTAATAAAGTCAGCAGATACAAAGATGTTTTTGTGCCAGCGAACGCACCAATTGACCCCAGATACTGACGGGGTGTACGTTTCCCTTAGACTTTCCTCGACCTCCACCGTGAGGATGATCTGATGCATTCATAGCAACACCTCTTACCGTTGGGCGGATACCCAACCATCTCTTTCTGCCAGCTTTGCCAAGCTGTCTTCGGCTGAAGTTGACATTACTTGCAGTCCCAATAGTCGCGCAGCAATCCCGATGTATCCTCCGCACCTCTCCACTTTTCAGTTTGACATCCACATACAGCGACTTCCCTGGGTCGCCTTGGTTCTTGCTGACTACTGTCGCGAACGTGCCAGCACTTCGACAAAGCTGGGCTCCTTTTCCCTTTGTGAGACCCACGTTGTAGATGATAGTGCCTGGTGGTATCATGTGAAGCGGCATGCAATTCCCCCTGAATGCTGTTTTAGCAGCAATCATTCCAGCATCTGCACTTCCTCCAAGCTCTCGTATCAAATTGTCAGGTATTCCTCTTCTGAAACTTTCCACCTCTTCTCCAGCTCTCATGCCCTGTGGCGCGACAATGTACGAGTAACTCCGCGTTTGACCAAAGGTCTTGCTGAGTAAAGCGATGTGTGCGCTTCGGCCTGGATCATGCTCTATCCTCTCGACCAAGTGCTTCCCGGGTTCTAATCGCTGGTAGTCGATGATCCGTATTCTCCTTTTGGCACCTGCACCCCGATGTCTGACTGTGATTCTTCCCGTGTGGCTATTTCGCCCTCCAATGTGCTGTCCTTTCCTTGGAAACGTCAATGGGAGGTATGCTCGTCCTTTGTAGAGATGATCATTGATTGGTCGCTTGAGATGCCGTAGACCTGGGGTTCGGGGCTTGTAGGTTCGTAATATGGCTGCATTTTTTTCCTCTGGAGCTTGGTCTGGATGTGACTGAACACCCAGGGTTTGATTAGTGGCTCGACCTATGTCTGAAGGAGGGAGAATCTCCGTAGGGTATAATCGACGAGAAAGGGTATGGAGACATTGACAGCTTTGGGCCGGCCGCCGCAGAAGTCGTCGAGGCTGTAACATCGCAGATGGACCTGGAGTAAATCTAAGCTACCGTGGTCAAGAACAACAAAATGAGCTGAATCGCATATCGAAGGCAGTAAATGCAGTCATTACTGCCCAATTACATCGAAACCCAGAGGTATAATCGATGCAGGCTTAGTCATCGGGCCAAATAGGCTTAGAGTGAATCTCGCGTCGTTGCCCTGGGCAAAGCACGGCGAAAAGAACTTCAATTCTACCGCAACAAAAATGCATGACCTCTTCCACATCCTACTCTACATCTCAATCTGTACCTCCTAAAAGATCATACAGCATTGATCTGTGATTACGCCTGCATTATTCGAGAGGGTTTAGTGCTATTGTACTTGACGCCGCATCGCTTCTTAGCGCAGAAACACGCAGCAGACGTAAACACGCATTCCTCCACCAATTCTCTCCACCACATTATTCTCCCCCCGGGTCAGGGCAACTCAACACTTTCGAAGGTCCTCTATCATCCTGGACCATCAACGATTGAGTTGCCATAACGACCGTCCGACCATATCATCGCCTGTATCAACAATCCTGCCAATACAAGGTACAAGGCATCGGAACCCTGCAACACGGCCGTCTCCTCCGAAGGTGCGTCTGTGATCATACTCATAGATATAGCATCTTATCGTAATTCACATGGATCTGCCTTGAGTCTCAATCATGTATGGCTGCTAACATAGAGTCGACAGACCGAAGCCGCCTTCCGCAATAACAGCCACGAGCTGAACACCCTTCTCGAGGCCATATCGTCTCGTGAGAAAGACAGTCCAAGCCAATCGTGACGCCACGTCACTACAACACACTACAATGCCTCCAGTATGTCAATTTTCCTCCCCATATACGCGAACAGGCACGCCAAGTGCTGGCCTACCGCGTTAAAAGATAATATGTGCTAATCTCTCTGCAACAGGCACGATCGATACGGCAGCGTGCTGTCAATAACGAGAACGATGAGAATGCCGGCTCCACGCGTGTCACGAGAGCAAAAGCTGCTGCACTTACTGTACCCAACGATATTGCGGGAGTCAAGAAGGCGTTAGCAAGCAAGAAGTCTACTTCAAACATACCACACACGAACGCCGCACCGGGGCAACGAAAGCGAGCCGCATTGGGTGACGTGAGTAATGTCACCAAGAACGAATTGGACTCGAAAGAAGGCAAGAAGGCCCTGGGTGGGAAGGCAGGCCTCGTCTCAAAGGCCGCCCCGAGTGCTGGTGTACAGAAGCCTTCGCGTACGAACTCGACTCGATCCATCCTTGGTGTCAAAGACAACAACAAGAAGCAGGCGTCCTCAGAGCTGAAGCGTCCGGCAAGCGGGTCTGGCGTGATAGGCGGAGTCGCGAAGAAGAGGCACACAGGCTCGACAGGTAGCCAACAGTCGATTAGAGAAGAAAAGGTAGACTTGGAGAACGAGCCACCTCAGGAGAAGGCAGGCGTCACCGAGACAGAGCGCGTCACGGTTGAGATAAAGAAAGAGGTTGTGCTGGAAGAGCCCCAACAGGAAACTGAAGTCAAGCAAGCCTTCGCAGAAGGTGTCCAAGACCTCGACTTAGAAGACTACGATGACCCTCTCATGGTCGCTGAGTATGTCGGTGAGATTTTCGAGTATCTCCAAGTCCTTGAAGAAGCTACGATGCCCAGCCCCGACTACATGGACCAGCAAGACCATCTGGAATGGCACCTACGCGGCGTGCTTATAGACTGGCTTATCGAAGTCCACACTCGCTTCCACCTCCTACCTGAGACTGCTTTCCTCGCCGTCAACATCATCGATCGCTTCCTCTCCGCCAGAGTTGTTGAGTTGGAGAAGCTACAGCTTGTCGGTATCACCGCCATGTTCATCGCGTCAAAGTACGAGGAAGTCCTCTCGCCTCACGTACAGAACTTCCAACATGTCGCGGATGACGGCTTCACAGTGGAAGAGATCCTCCAGGCAGAGCGATTCGTTCTCCAAGCGTTGAACTACGACCTCAGCTATCCCAATCCAATGAACTTTCTCCGAAGGATATCAAAGGCCGACAGCTACGACATTCAGACGCGTACTCTCGGAAAATACCTACTTGAGATCAGTTTGCTTGATCACAAGTTCATGGGCTACCACCCAAGCCACATCGCAGCGGCATCAATGTATCTGGCACGCCTGATACTGGAGCGTGGTGAATGGGTATGTCGTCGCGAGTTCATACTGTACACTCATTCGTACTGATTTCCATTTGCAGGATCCCACCCTTACTCACTACTCGGGCTACAACGAGGAGGAAATCCAGCCCGTCTTCAAGCTAATGGTTGATTATCTCCACAAGCCTGTCGTCCACGAGGCATTCTTCAAGAAATACGCAAGCAAGAAGTTCCTCAAAGGTATATCCCTGAAGCTCGCTCTTTGCTATAGGCATGTTGCTAACAAGAGTCTAAGCTTCAATACTCACCCGCCAATGGGCGAAGAAGTACCACCCTCTCTACCTTGACCCCAGCCCACCCCAAATGACAAGGGCTTAATGTATACGACAACAAATAATGATGACCAGCAACGTCCACCCCACGTCGCCACCATCGACTACTTCAATGCTTGTTTCCTAAAATCTCAATTTGCTTTTCGCGGTACAACTACAGTTTGGATTAACTTTGTCCGTGACCAGAGCGCAACGAGATTCATCATTCCAATGCACTACTCACAAGCATCCTTCTCAAGCATCGTTGTTACAAAATTGGCGTTGGGCTTTATGAGCATCGTTATTAGTGCGCCTGCTGGCGCCGGGGGCGCAAGCACCTTTTACAAGCGCTAACGATAGGCATGGGAAGAGCAAGGAAGAACGTGGACAGCGAGCATGTACATTGGCTTTGTGCAGGACTCGCGAGGGATCGAGCTTTGGCACACTATTACTACTGCGTTTCCATAGATGGGTCACTGTTGGACATGGACCGCGTATGTATAGCTTCTTGCAGAGAAATGTTCATCGAATAATGCTCGCGTGCGGATGATCACATATGGCTGCTAGATCGTTGGACTGTACGTTGGCTGTCTGCTATTCATACTGTGTGGAGTCGTGACTGTGCTACTCGACGGTAAGGGTCTCGTAGCGCCTCGAGCGCGTTTGGCGAAGTTGATTAAACAAGGCTCAGAATGCCACCTTTTTGCATCATCGTCATTAATGGTCTGGTCCTCGAACTCTCTTGCCCTCTTCTACCATTGCATTATCTTCATCTCTTCTGTAGCTACAATGGCCTTGCTCCACCTTAGCTGGTTACTCATTACCACTCAGCATACTGCTTGTGCTCGGACATTTGATCCACAACTTATAGCGAGCAGTTCGACGTAAGCAGACATAGTGAGCTCTCCAGGATCCGAAGCGGGAAGTGAGCCGCATTGACAGAGTAAGCCTGCAACTACGCTCTGGCAATTGAGGCTCACACAATTTAAAGAAACAGACCGTCTCGGCTGTCTTCCCACCGAAATACAGTTGGAGATCATTAAGAACGTGATCCCGACTCACCGCTATCTTGTTCTCGCGTCCCATCGATTACCCGACAGCGACATCGTCATCCCACGAGACCGCCTGGCTCTCGCTTAAGTATCGAGGTACTTCTCCAAGATTACCCTGCGGGTCTTCTACACCGAGACGTTGTTCTCATGCCAGGGAGCATTCCACGCTATTATAGCCCTGCTGAGTCCAACCATCGTATGCAAGCCCTTCGCACGAATAGTGACACGAATCATCCAATCCAAACACCGGCAGAATGCCTTGACTTGCTGGTTAACAGCACCCCAGCCAGTGAATACTTGGCGAAGCTCCAGATCACCATCAACAACATTACATTGGAGTATCTGAAGGACCCTGAGGTAATTGCGTACTTGGTACGCGCTCTACGGTATGCCCAAGAGCTGTGGAGTATCCATTCGAATTGCGTCACGCCTTCTTTCGAGGTCATCGAGCCTTGACATGTTCGTGTCTCATCTGTGAGACAGGCGGACCGAAGGTTGTGGCTCTTACGAAGGAGCTTGGCCATGTACGAAACATCATTATCATTCTTTTGTATGGACTGCTTCTCAGTATAGATATCCAGGGGTCCGATAGTCTGAAGATGGAATTGGAGGAGAGGGATAGGAAGTGGGTTGCTCAATGAGGATTGACACTGCGGTCAAGGGATCTGTTGAGATATGAGGATCGGGTGGTCAGGAACTGTGATCATGATTTAACTAAGATGTACATTGACATGTTCTGGTGCGAGCATCAGTGTGAGATTGGCTCTGCGCGAGTTCGCAGAAGGAGCAAGTTGGTGGCTGCATACGACACATATGCGCTAGAGCGAGATCAATCACATATCTCACAATGGAAGATGCAGGTCGTCTCTCCATTGTTATAGGTGCACATGTGGGCTAACCTGTAGCATCTCAAGAAATGTTACGCACGAATTGGAGTATGCCACGGTCTTGTGAAATAATCTCATAGCAGGCAGTCACTACTGCAATATGAAACGATCTGCAAAAGAATCACATACTGCTGCCAAGGTGTTCAGCCTTCATAGAGTTTCACCAAACGCATGTTGAGCTCACACAGAGACAAACTGAACTCCATTCTACACTCGCTTAGCCAGAGTTATCCATATATCGTAGCTGTTGGAAGAGACGCTTGTATCAACAATGTAGAGCAAACGTTGATTCTTGTTCGTGTCCGGTCCCTAAGAATTATTTGTTCTATATAAAAAATATTCAGTCCGGACCGGACCGCTATTCCTAATAAGGGTCAGCAAAATCTACCTTACCTTATGGATCCAACATCAAGTCTCTACGATTCCGGACAGGCTCCTCCTGCCTTTAAAGTAGTCAAGCATCACCTACATCAACAAGCGCAGAATCAAGTCTTCAAGTTTGTTCGATCGTATTGGAGATCTTCGACTTCGGGGACTAAGGAGGAGGAATCTTTTTCATCGTTCATCAAACTTGCCCGAAAGACTTCAACCAGTCTTGTCCAATGCCGACGCCATTGGGCTACGAATTTTCGGACAATTCACTCGGAGGGAACGGCCTTGATTCTAAATGCATCTCCCCTCTGAGAAGTGAATGTCGCAAAAGGCGCTAGCATTTGCCTCCTTTTCACCCATTCGTAGAATTCTCGCTGGCCATGGTAATCGAAACTCAAGTTCTTGCTTCATTGCCGTAGCAGCCATTAAGATCTCAACCCAGTGCTGGTTGTACTTGGCAATCCTACGCGTTTTCAGCAATAACGTGTTCCGTAGAACTGCTATGTGCTCGTCAACTAGGCGTACCCGGTCAGTAGTCCTCCCAAGTGAAATCATCGAGACTGACGCTCTACTAGATCCCGATCGTCTCAGTGGTCTAGCCAAATGAGATCCAACTTGAGATTGTTAAGCACCTCATCCCTTTCGAAGCAAAGATCAAAGTGCAGAAGGGCACATATGACTACCACTGGATTGGGATTCCACGCAACCGCTTGAGCATCGCGCTCGTCAACAAACAGTTCTGGAAGATTACGCTACAGTCCTCATACAGCTATCGCTGGATCAAATCGGTTGTCAATGCTCAAGCGCACAGAGTAGTACATCATCCGAAACCCTCCAAAGGAATACACCGCTCATTCCTATGCAGCATATCAGCCAACGCTCGAAACTCCATCACTAGAATGAAGACATAACGCCTCTGACTCGGTGTTCTATTAGCTGCCTTCATCTGTTTGTTCACAGTACACCAGTAAGCCAGTATATGACACAACTGGAAATCCACTTTACTACCGGCACACTACCTCTGACCCAAGATCCTCAGCTACTCACCACTCTTCAACATGCCAGAGGCCTAAGTGTGTTCAAACTGACCATGGATGCGGCCAGCACAGCCTACATAGCAGATGGCCTCTCTTCTGGCATTCTGGGACTCTTGGAAGAGCTTGTCCATGTCAAGAAGATCATTGTGGAGCGCGGCCTTTCAATTTTTTATGGGCTTGAATATTCGAGGATATTGGAGCTACTTGCTAAGTCGGAGCTGAGGAACAAAGCTTGGGCGGCTACGGGAGGAGATGCTGAAGCACTGAGACAGTCTATTGACATGGAAGACGAGCCGGTCAAGGCGGAGGTGGCTGGCAGGGCGGAGAAGATAAAGCTAGAGATCAAGCTATGGCGTGCGGAGAAGAAAGAGAAAGCCACCAAGAAGCTCAGCGAGATAAAAGCGAGAGCGGAGGATTTGGCTTTGTTTGCTATGACTGAGCCATGAGAGTCACTTTGAATGCAGCAATACTTTTGGATAGATGTACTAATCAGAAAGGAAGTGTGTTTCAGGACATGTACTCAGCTCGCTGAATTCTCAAGACTTGGCCACCTCTGGAATTCAAAGAAGAATATCTCCAGATATCTGGGGGAGACCCGTGGCTTTTGGGATCAGAAAGTCGTTTGGTTAACAAGATGGACATCAGGTGTATCTAACCATGTTAATGTCAGGTGAACTGGAGGAAGAATCGATGGCAAATCCCGTCGTACATGAGTTTTGAGAAGAACACAGCTCCCAATTTGCGTAGCCTTGATGAGGATAATAATGCGCTTTTATAGCGTTTCATCCCATAAGGCCCCTACTTTGCATCCTCCCAAGTAGCTTCATCTCCACGAATGGTCATACATTTTCGCTTGTTCCTCTTCCGTGCTCTCCTTTTACGCGATAATACGAGTACTTGCTCGGGCACTCGCTTCGTCGCAGTGGGCTGCTTTGGTGCAGGATTCAATACATCTCGCCATAAAGACGCAGCAATATTCTTCTGTTCTGAGCTTTGAGCGCTTCCCAACGTACTTATGAGTAGCAACCTATTCCCCAATCAGGCTCTGCAAGCGGTCTCGTTAGCTGTCCTTGACGTCTACTTGGTCTAGCAGACTGGGATACACTCATTTTAGTCAAAGAGAATCTGGTTGCGTTGCCAAAAGCAAAGTCAAAGATTAGATTATCGAATACAAGTGGTACATCGCGGTGCCGACAACCCCATACAGCCAACACTTTATTCATCCGCCTCCTTCTCATATCCTCGCAGCATTTTGACGATGTCTCCAAAAGCACGCCTGGAGATATGGTCTTTGATGCTTTGTTGGTTGATCTGTAGAGCATGCTCCAAGAGAACGCCACGGATTCGGCTAGCCCTCTGGTCTCGCTTCTGAAGTTCTTTGACTTTAGCTGTCAATTCATCGTTGCGGATTGCGAATGCTTTGGCGTCTTTGAGGTTCTCGATCTCTTTTTGGAGCCTGCAGATCTCGACGTTGCTAGTTTTGAGCTCTTCTTGAAGGGTGGCTGTCGACTCTGGTAGTGCGGTTTCGGTGCTCTCGATGAGGAGGTTTGCAGACTGCGTATTGGTGGGCTTCAATGGTAGTTCGGGAAGATCGTTTGCTCTGCGGTCTTCGGTGAGTGGCTTAGTTTCCTCTGCGGGCTGTGTTTCCGACTCCTCGTCCTCGTCATCTTCCTCTTCGTCATATTCTTCTTCGTCATGTTCTTCTTTATTGTAGCCGTTTTTGTAGTCATCAATTTCGCACTGGAGCTGGGCATTGTCTGCGAGCGCAGCGTCCAAGTTTGCTTCAAGGGAGATGTCACCACTGGTAGCTTGTGGTGTTCCGCGCCACTGTGGATGTCGATCACGGTAGTATAGAGCCTCGTATCGATAGGCTTCGCGCCTGAGATACTTATCATTCTCTTCAAGATCCCGGAGTCTCTTCTCAAGATCGGAATTTCTGTCATGAGCGGTCTTGTATCGTGCCTCAAAGTTCTCACAGACGCGACGGTGCTTGTTTTCCTGATCTTTTATGTACTGTTTTTGCAGATTGTTTTGACCCTGAGGGTTTCTGAGCAATTCTTTCAATTTCCGAGAAGTCTCTTCCTGCTTCGAATGCTCTCGTTTGAGTGCTTTCTCGTATGTAGCCTCTACATTAGCGCACTGCTGCTGAAGCGTAGCGACCTGTTCCCGCAAATCCTCGTTCTTCATCTTGAACTCGATCGCATCTGCTCGAGCAAGCACTTCCAACTCATCCTTCTCAAGCTCGAGCTCTGTGATACGCTGTTCCTGGCATTTGATGCGATCGTCTCTCCTCCCAAGGCGTTCTTTTGAAGCTGATGCCATCTTATCAGCCCTCTCATTGACTTCATCAACTTGTTTCTGGAAGTCTGTGGGTAGTGCATGCCACCGCTCTTCATCAACAAACCCCTGGGGCTTCGCTAGTGCAGTACCTAAGTCCTCGGAGAGCTCTTGATTTTCTGCCTCTGCCGTCTTAAGAGCTGATTCTAGCTGTTTGATGCGGGCTTTGTCATCGTCCGTTAGCGACTGAATCTTGCGAAGATGATATTCCAGTCCAGTCGTGTCCGCAGATGAAGGTCCATTGGCTGATGTCTTGTTCATCATTGAGGCCATCCAGCTGCCGACCGTTGGCTGCATGCCCGGCTTTTGAGAAGAATTCATGGCTTCCGCACCCGCCGTATTGTTCTTATCAGAAGACATGTTGATCGAATACTTGTTTGATCCACAATACTGCTTGGCGAGTAACTTGGTTCGCAGGAAGAGGGGTTCAGATCGGGGCTTTCATTTTATGGTACACTGTAAAGAACTTGTTCTTTGAGCTTAAAGAGATTCTCACCTCGATTTAGCTCGAGGGATCGAAAGGTAGCAGTAAAGGAGAGGACGCGCGTTGAGACCATTCTGAAATTAGCCCTGCTGCTTGAAAGAGAGAGAGGAGAGAGAGGAGGTCGTTTACTCCAGAAGGCGCAATGCGCTAAGGATGAGAGTGAATTGTGACGTGGTGCCGGCAAAGAACATCGGCCATAGTCGAAAATTCGTCATGATACTAGGCTTATTTGAAATTGATTTGGTTTGGTTTGCGGGAAATCAAAAGGTAATTATCAATGATGCATCTCTTGTCTCCTGGAATTACCACGTATCGCATCCTTCTCCAGTATCGATTTACGTCCGTTAGAGACTCTCAAAGAGCAGCCAATAAGCCCAACATCCCCACTGCGCCTCCAGCAGCCAGAGGCACCTGCACAGAGGCGGCGAACCCACTTGCAGCACTCTTCGGACTGGTAGAGCTTGGTACTGAAACAGTAGAGATGGTAGCCTAGAAGTCAATCTGTGAGCTTGTTCCGAGTCATCTTTCGAGCTGGGACTTACATTTGTTCCCGCGTTGGTGGTGGCTCCTGTCTTGCCTCCTGACACCATGACCGGACCTGAAACTTTGGCTGATGCTGCCGCTGCCTTTGTCATAGTATCGCTTGCCGCAGTAATTTGTGCTTGTGCGGCGAGATCGACCGTACTGGAATCCATTGCAGTGACAGGGGAGGTTGTGGTATAAATGCTCTGACTCATGGCGGCATGGAGTTTAGTCCTGAAGCAAGTCAAGTTAGCGAAGCATCTCTCGATGGCAGAGGAATGAGACTGACGTATTGTTTTGAGTGTTTGCTTGTCCATTTACGTTCAGAGCGAACAGGGAGTAGCAGAGCAAAGAGAGTAGATGCATGTTGAGCTGAATATTGGAGAGGCCCGTTGTTTAGAAGGTTGAAATGCATATAAGAATTGAGTTGCATCACAGCCGTTTTGTATGGAGCTGGGCTTCGAATTTGCAGACAAGGAAGAAGATGGATTAGACATTGTTTCTCCACCCGTCCAGATTGCCTGTGAGCCTTGATGGTGATTCACCTCTCTTAGGCCGTCTCGGCTACGTTTCTGCAGTCTACCACTCCAATTGGTTCAAAATTTGGTTCCACTTCGGAAACAGTTTCTCAAACCGTCATAAACTTGACCTGCTGAGGCCAAACGATAGTATCGTCTGCTTCGATTGTCTCAAAATCTTCCTTGATCAGGGCAGCATTTCCAAATGCGTCGAAACTACAGATGTAAATGAAGGCGGAAAGAATGCGTTCGCGGCTCTTATATGTCTTTTGATCCTGGCTTCATCGGGAGTGCAACTCTCATGATTGTCAGTCTATGGTAAGGTAGTTATGAAAACAGGAGCCGTCGCCTACTCCAGGAAATCTTAGCGGCGCATCACGTGCTCCTGGAACCCGGTTCGAATCGACCTTTAGTACAACACCAACTCGGACAGCTACAAAGAACAATTGCCCACCAGGAAAGATGGGTAACAAATCACAAGAAGTGGGCCTCGCAGGCTTCGTTGGGGTGAAATCTGAGCCCATTTCGGATTCTCAAACAGAATATCAGTCCACCCAAGCGAATTACGAGACGTCTCAAGGCCATCATGAGTACTCCCACGTCAAATACGAGCAGACCCAGATGTCGTACCAGCCTGGGTCGTCCGCGCAGTCCGAGCAGAAGCCAGTACAGTCTTCTGATCCCAGCGCTGAAAAGGGGTACTTTGTGACAGGATCTGGAACCAATGATTAGGTTCGGTTGCCTTTCACTCTACCAGTAAACATCTTCTGAGATTGATCGTTAGGGAAATCATTACTGCAATCGAGACTATACCCTCTCCTACGGCTGCAATCAAGCCAACAAGAACGCTTACCATTACTCCAATACAGACAGTATATCGCCAAATTTCGGCTGAAATGAAGAGGCTGACGATAGACTAGGAAGCTACTACTACAGCAACCCAGACGGCTCCAAATACTACAACACCGGTCAAGGTGGAGCGTTCTATGAGTCGCCTAGAGGTGAGAGGAAGGAGTATGGTAATTATGGACAGAGTTATCGGTGATTGGTACGGAGAAAGCTTGCTCTTTGATCCCGCGGTCCAAGGATCAAGTGCGGAGTCAGCATGGCGCTTGTCTAGACCAATGGTACTTTTTAAAACAACCAAGACAAATAGTTCTATAGATAACACTACACAAAAGGTCACTTTCCCCATTTTGAAGTACTTTTCCTTCTCGTATTCTCACTCCAACAGTGCGAAAAGAAGAACTCTTCTACGACTACCATAGCTAAACACAATCCTACCACTAGCTATCAAAACAACATCAATTCCATCCACCAAAGCAACCATGCCTAAATCCGGCTCCAGCGGAAAAGGCTACGACGTAACCAGCTCCGGCAATAACAGCCAAGGCAACCACTACTGCAGCCGCGACTACACACCCTCGTCCGGAGGCAGCCAGGCTAATTCCAACACGTATCACTACTCCAACAACGATGGTGAGTCCAAGGTTTCACTTGTAGGCTGGATTGGGAAGGACGGCTGAAACGTCCGATAGGGAGTTACTACTACAGCAACCCGAGTGGGAGCAGCTATTACAATAACGGGAATGGTGGAGCGAGCTACACTGCTCCTGGCGAGAAGAAGTGAGCAGGAGATGGGGGAGGGCTTGGGGGGGTACTTGGTGATTTTGTTGGCGGAGGCGGTTTGAAAAAGGAGAAGTTCGGCATGAGGATGGGTCTGGCTGGGCAAGGTCTTCGTATCTGTTTGGAACCAATTGAGATAGCCATTGCACAGGACTGCGGTACTGATTTTTATGATGTAGTTGTGACGATGCCCACCTTTCTTTATCTGACAAAGAGGCCAGAGAGAAGATGGACCTGCGCCCATCAAATCGCAGGAACAACTGCAGCATACTCTGCGAATGAATTGAAACAGGATAATCTACATCATAAGGAAATCCACTGCGACGCGTGTCCCTTTCTGCACACGTAGCAACTGCTCAACGCCCGCGCCATCAGGTACCATACACAGAGATCAAGCAGACGACTTTGCCCTTTTATGATCGACGTCCCTGTTGTAGACGGTCTTAATTTCTTGGTCGTACCTAGTCATATCTTGCTTGGCCGCGTCTACGTAAGGCTAGGCAGGATTTAGCAAGGTCCTCCTAAGTCAGAATATCTTTGCTTACCTTCTTCTCGCTAGCGGAGAGAGCCTTCCATTCTCTTCCTGCCAATCTGGCAGCTTCAGGTGCTTTCAGTCCTTTGAAATCTCCAGTCGCATAACGATCTTTGTAGAAAGACAGGTAGGCTCCTGTAGGCCTTTTGACCAGTCTGTGATCCTGCAGCTGAGTAGTATTGGACTTTACTCTTCGTTTCTTGAGGATGTGCCGTGCATTGTTGGCGTCGTTTATGGCGACAGGCGTATAGGACTCGATCCATTGGCGGTAGGCTTTGGCATTGGCTGCCTTGTTTTGATTAGCAAGATGATTGTAGTGCTAGGAACGTTAGCAGTGGCTTCTTGACGCGTGGGATGGATGCATAGTACTTCGAGCTGTTCCGGTGTGATTTGTTTGAATTGGACGCTCAATTCTTTCATAACCGACCCCAGCTTCATGCCGGGCGCCTTGCGTTGCTGAAGGTGTTCCGAACAAAAAACTCCCCAAGCCGTTGATGGAACGCCATGAGGAGATCTCAGTGCAGTCGCTTTCAAGTTCTTGAGAGTTGCAGACTTCTTCTGCGATTCCGTCAATTGCTTCTTGGGCCTCCCTTTCGCCTTCTTCGCCGGCTTAGGCTTGGGTTTGATTCTTGGTTTGGCTTTCGACTTGGCTTTGGGCTTCGCTTTGGGAGTTTTCTTCTTAGGAGCGGGCTTCTTGGCCGCTTTTGTGACCGATGTAGTAGGGGCTTTCCGTGCAGCGGTGGTCGTTCTTCCTGTATGGGCCTTGGGGCGCGATACGGGTCTTCCTGCATATGTTCGGGCGGCGATTGGACTTATAAGGCTGGTCTTGAGCGGAAGGTCGGATGTGTTGTGCGTTTGGAGGACACTGTAGAGGGCTGCTACGCGTTCGACATGAAAGATGTTGGGTGTCGCGCGATGACCCCCTAGGCACTGTAATCGCAGTTGAGGCAGTCGCACGGCCACTCGACCCCCTTGAAAGATCATAGCGATATCTTTGTAGCGTCGGTGGCAATTTCACGTTATGTAAATGGGAGTGGCCAAGAGGACATCGATAATGAGGTCGTAGAGAGGAGCTCACGACAGTTAAGTCGCGTGGCTGGTGGTGCCAAGAGATCCAACTTTAACCAAGAGGCTGGGTCAGCCCTGTTACGGAAGGCCATTAGACTCAACCCGAGTTATGGAACTCCCCTCGCCCAGAAATGTGTCACTGCAGGCGAGGGTCAACTCAGACCCTTTGAAGGTGTATTAGCTGTCGTCTAATACTGAGAGGTAGTTGACCCTGTTTTCCATGGAACATCTCACTTTACCAACACTCCATAGGACAGCAGAAGGGAACAGGAGGACTTTATAATCAGCGAATGGTCGACGCCAACACGCGCTACCGTACCTGCTCGAAGTACTACTCACATGTGAAAGGCGGGATCTGATGGCTCGCCACGGGGACATCCGCTCACCATCGCCTGTAGGCAGCTCGCATTCATCTTCAAAGCGACACCACCGAGATGATGATCGTTACGAGAGGAGTCGGCGGGATGATGGGCGGGGGTATCGGCACAGAAGTCGATCGCGCAGTCCAGATGTAGGTCATGCAAGCTATGGTGCTATGAGAGCATTCCCTGACGATCCCATTCGACAGAGGCGATATCAAGATCGAGACTCTCGCCACAACCGTGATCGCTCGAGAGACAAATACAGAGATGACAATGCTTATCGATCAAGCCGAAAGGATCGATCGAGGGAGCGGCGGAGGTCGCGGAATAGGGACGTGAAGGATTACCGACGGCGAAGCCGTGAGAGGGATTCTAGATCATACAGGGATAACTCTCGTGATCGTGCCAGAAGGCGACGGGATGAATCTGCTGACTTGAAGCGGAAGAACAGAAGGGATGACAGCAGGGACAGGAATCGGAAGACGGCCGCCAAAGAAGTGAGCTTATACCCCCTTCCCTCAACCAAAATTACTCTACTAATATCCATACTCTCTCAGACGCCAGTAACGCCTACCCAATCAGACGAGGCGAAGAAAGCTGAGAGGCTTGCTAAGCTTGAAGCCTGGAAGCAGAAACAAGCCGCGGAGAAAGATCGTAAGCAGAAAGAGCTCGAGTCCTCTGGTGGCACTCGAAATCTACTTGCAAAGATAGACAAGAAAGCCCAGGAATCACCCGCTACAGCCTCGCCGACATCACCAGCTACGCCTACAACAACCAACGGAAATGTATCCCCAGCTCCGTACGTAGGCAAATTCGACCCTAAAGCAATCGCCAAGAAGGCAACAACCGCTTCATCGAGCACAAGCAAGCTAGGAACAGACATTGCCGTGCCAGAGATTGCCAAAGCGTCCGCCACCAAGTCCAACGTGAGTGGTTTGAAGGCTAACATAACACCAGCTTTAGCAAATACTCCACCAGGTGAGCATTACTACCATAGAAAACCTGTTGTAGATCGTGGGCTAACCGATCTGCCTACAGCTACATCTGCAGTACCCTTGAAAGCAAAAGGCAATGTCAGTGGCTTCGGGCTTGCTAGCAAAGCCGCAACGGATTTCGACAAGCCCGTAGCCAAGCCCGGCCTTGACTTTGGAGAAGAGGAAGGTGGACGAAAGAAACTAGAAAAGCTACCGACCCCTCCACTAGAGGACGTTAATATGGAGAATGATAATGCAATGGCTAATGGTGACAAAGACGACAACGATGAGGATGACGAGGACATGCAGGACGCTGGTACAGAGGAGGAGGCTGCTGCCGCTGCAAGAGCCGCTGCAGAGAAGCGTGAAGAGCGTCTACAAGCAGAAAGCCTAGCTTATCAAGCAGGCGAGGACCCAGCTGCGTCTGCTCCAGAAGTGGCTGAAACGAACGGTGATGTCAACATGGTCGAGGCTCCTACCGAAGCAAAGCCAGATGAACCTGTGGATGAAGAAGAAGAAGCAGACCCTCTTGACGCTTTCATGACAGGCCTCGTAGACCCAATGACGGCACCTAGAACGAATGGCATCAAGATCTCGAGGAGCAAGGTCCAACAGCCTGAAGCTATGTTTGGAGACGACGACGTTGATCTCAGCACAGTAGGAGCAGATACAGATGACATTCTGGCAATGGCAAGCAAGCGAAAGAAAAAAGATCTACCAACCGTCAATCACACCAAGGTGACTTACCAACCATTCAGGAAGAGCTTCTATCACGAGCCATCGGAGCTGAGTGAGATGACCGAGGCAGACGTCGCTGACTTGAGACTAGAGCTCGACGGTATCAAGATCAGAGGCGTTGATGCCCCTAAACCCGTCCAGAAGTGGTCTCAATGCGGTCTTGGCGTTCAGTCACTTGAAGTTATTCAGAAGCTTGGCTACGAGAAGCCATCATCCATTCAATCACAAGCCATTCCCGCTATCATGTCTGGTCGAGACGTTATCGGCGTTGCAAAGACTGGTTCTGGCAAAACCATCGCATTCCTACTGCCAATGTTCAGACACATCAAGGATCAGAGGCCTCTTGACAGCCTTGACGGCCCAGTCGGCCTTGTGCTTTCACCAACGAGAGAGCTGGCAACGCAAATCCACAAGGAGTGCAAGCCATTCCTCAAAGCTCTAAATTTACGAGCAGTATGTGCATATGGAGGTGCTCCTATCAAAGACCAAATTGCCGAACTCAAGCGTGGAGCCGAGCTCATTGTGTGTACGCCAGGTCGCATGATTGACCTGCTAGCTGCCAACTCGGGCCGAGTGACCAATCTCCGGCGAGTTACTTACGTCGTCCTAGACGAAGCTGACCGAATGTTCGACATGGGCTTCGAACCTCAAGTCATGAAGATCCTCGCCAACATCCGACCAGATCGGCAAACAGTTCTCTTCTCCGCCACCTTCCCTCGACAGATGGAATCTCTAGCTCGTAAGACATTGTCGAAGCCAGTAGAGATCGTTGTTGGCGGCCGAAGCGTCGTAGCTCCCGAGATCACCCAGGTTGTAGAGGTTCGACCCGAAGAGAAGAAGTTCATCAGGCTCCTGGAGCTGCTCGGCAATCTGTACGCGGAGGACAAGAATGAAGACAACCGAACATTGATCTTCGTAGACCGGCAGGAATCCGCCGACAGTCTGCTGAATGATCTAATGCGAAAAGGATACCCATGCATGTCAATCCATGGTGGTAAGGACCAGATCGATCGAGACTCTGCCATCGACGACTTCAAGAAGGGTATCACTCCCATCTTGACTGCCACATCTGTTGCTGCCCGTGGTCTCGATGTCAAGGAGCTGAAATTAGTAGTAAACTACGATGCTCCCAACCATCTCGAGGACTATGTGCATCGTGCTGGTCGAACTGGAAGAGCTGGTAACACTGGTACCGCTGTGACCTTCATCTCTCCAGACCAAGAGCGCTACTCGCTTGACATTGCCAAAGCGTTGCGACAGAGTGGACAGGAAGTGCCCGAAGAGCTACAGAAGCTCGTCGATGCTTTCATTGAGAAGGTCAGGTCTGGGAAAGAGAAGGTCAGTGGCTCAGGATTTGGTGGCAAAGGACTCGAGCGACTCGACCAGGAACGTGATGCTGCCCGTGCCAGAGAGCGCAAGACCCACAAGACCGGCGACGAACCAGATGACGACGATAAGGATGACAAAGACAAGGACGAGAAAGGTGATGATCTTGTTCTCAAGGCCGCCTCTAGTGTGCAATCTGCCGCTGCTCCACCTGCTACTCTACCAGGTGTTCCAAAGGGCATCGATCTTGATGGGAAGATCACTGTCCACAAGACAGAAGCGCCATCCGATGGCTCTAAAAATCCCCTCAGCAAAGTCTCGGCAGCCGTTGCTGGGATTCACGAGCGACTCAGCAAAAATCGTGAACTGCGTCAAGGTGTACCCATCGACAATAAGGGCCCTGACGCGGGTGCTTTTCATGCGACGCTGGAGATCAATGACTTTCCTCGTAAGTGCCTCCCTTCCCCTTTTGCAGGAACAGTGCTAATAGTCGGACAGAGAAAGCTCGTTGGGCCGTCACCAACCGTACGAACGTCGCCAAGATTCTGGAAGCGACTGGCACGTCTATCACAACCAAAGGGAGCTTCTACGCCACCGGCAAAGAGCCACAGGCTGGCGAGAATCCTAAGCTGTATATCTTGGTGGAGGGTGATACTGAGGTCGTGGTTACAAATGCTATGAGGGAGCTTATGCGGCTGCTGAAAGAGGGTACTATCGCTGCTGCGGACAGTGATGCTAGGGCGCCTGCTAGTGGTCGCTACAATGTTGTCTAGATACGCAAGAGCTAACATCAACATATGAACAAATGGCAATTACATTCCAATGCTTTGAATTCCAGGAAAGTGTTCTTTATTTTTTGGAAAGACCCTTCAATGTGTGACGCCGATTTTCCAACCCCAGGAGCCAAAGGTTTCCAATGTCGTATCTAAAAGTGAGTCCTACAGTCTCTAATTGTAATTTATCGCCAGCGTGGTAGCATCTACGTCTCTCCTCCTCCTCTCGTCCTGGGCAATGTTCTCCAGTGTCCCAGTCCTTGTCTGCTTCTTCTGGTTAGCTAGATCACGTTCTAGCTTGCCTTTCGGCTGGCTTGATTTTGTTGCTCGTTCCTAGATAAGCAGCACTTTAGCGTAGCTCCTCATGTCGACCAGCGCCACTAACCTCAGCAGCCTTCGCAGCAGCTCGTCTGGCTTCATCTCTATCTCCCAAATTCGGTCCACCCAGTGTCTGTCCTTGTGCTTGGCTGCTTATCTTGGGCACGCTGGAACGCGACTGCGGGGCTGGAGCAGAGCCAACGGTGCGGCCAGGTTGTGAAAATGGATCGTCCTTTGAGGGTTTGCCGCAGAGGTTGCCCATCGCTAAGTGGTATTTGTAGATAGTAAATGCCGCAACTGCTGCTAGAACGATGATTGATGTTGCGTTGATATGTACAGGTAATTGGTGGGGTTGTGAGATCAATGGTTTCATCCCTGTTCACATTGTTGCTGATAGACTCTTAGTAAAACAAGTTTGAGGATACTCATTGAGGCCCAAATAGGATGAAACTCATTTCATAGTGACAATGTGCTAATGAACAGACCTATGGAGTTAATAGAATAGTGGTTGAAGTGTCTATAGACGTATCGCCAAGGACAGTACCTCAATAGAGAAGGTTTCCCGGATAAGCGCTCCCACTCCCGGGAGCCGCAGGAAACGCAATCGATAAGGTAGTACATATAATTTATCAATCTTACATAACGATCTTCTTCTGTATACACAGATATATAACCAACCAACACTGAATTGCAGAGGTGCAGTTGATCAAATTCCCAGAATAATGAAGCCTACTAGGGCTGATACGGCGGCCATGAAGCTAGTGAGTAGCGTCCACACCAAACTTCTGCGCGTCCAAAACATCATCAGAAAGACCATCAAATCGATCCCATTTCATTGTCTCGTTACTTCCTGGCACTACAAGGCTCAAATTCGAATTCTCGCTCATCATGACCTATCAATACCATCCAGAGACTGATCCAGACTGCATAGATCCTGCTTTAAAAGCGAGCAAACACCCAGTATTTCCTCCCTGTGACCACTTTTTTGTTGGGACTCTGTCCGAGCTCTTGAATACTTCTTTTCCTCTCACGGCTCCGAAGGGAACCATGGCTCCTCCACCAAGACCGAGTCGCGACACTACCCCGCTGCATACGGTTTTCCAGCATTCTTACGCAGAAAGCGCGTCCGTGGCAGACTCCCAGTGGGATCACGACGATCCACCTCAAGGCTTCTATGATTCTGCTACATGCTCACTCTCCGGTTGCAACAATCCTGAGCAGTGCGACAGCTCAGATTGCTGCAAACAACCCAATTGTCTTCATGCCCCTGGCTCTGACACTCCGCCTGGTTCCACAGATGGTCATCGAGAATTGCACCAGACGGACGGCCTCTTAGACGCTCAAGAAGATTACCGTCGAGAAGAGCCGATAAGCTGCCAATGGCTGCTACAAGATCAACCCTGTGCCGCCTCGCCGCAGACTTTGAACGATCTCGGAGACCATGTCTATTACAAACACATTCAGCCACAGAAGCAGCAAACCTGCCAGTGGGACAAGTGTAACAATGTAATCGACCCTCAAGAGCTTGTTGTTCATCATGCCCACGACCATCACCTTGACTCCTATGTCTGCTTGTGGCAAGACTGTAAGGCACCAAATTTCTCGAGTACAGACGCACTCGATGAACACATCAAGTTGGTCCACACGCAGAGATTCGATTGCCACTGGGCAGGATGTGAGGTAGCCAATGACCATTCTAAGGATCTCACAACCCATGTCTACCAGGAGCATCTCAACATCAGCACTGCTGAGCCACTACAGGATCCTGATCATTCGCCGTACGCAGCCTCCTCTCACGACAGCAACGTCATTTCACCAGGGCAGACGCCGAATATGCCCGTTTCGTCGTCGAATACAACTACGATGTCGTCGCCATATACGGATGGGCCACCTAACCTGCAAAAATTCCACCTATGTATGTGGAAGTTCGATACCATTCCCTCTGACGGCACTATCTATTGCGGAGAGTCCATCTTTGGCCTTGAGATCGATTTCGAAAAGCACGTTCAAGCACACGTCACGAAGACAGTAGTCGGCGGTCCAAAAGGTCATGCTTTAGTTTGTAAATGGCATTTGTGTGCAAGGGACGAGGCTCCGTTTAGAGATCGATCTATGTTGAATAGGCATATACACACGCACACTGGATGTATGAGATTCCTTCGCTGCAGAAAAGTAGGATGTTAACAGCTACATAGTCTATCGGTATCGATGCAAGTATTGTGGGAAGAAGTTCGACGTAAAACATCATCTCGAAAATCACGAACGCACACATGAAAAGGTGAAACCGTTTAAGTGTGATGAATGTGCGGCTTTGTTCAGCAGCAAAGAGACTCTGGGTAGGTTTGAATACTTATCTGGTATGCCGCGCGTGCTGATCAGGGCTTGCAGCTAACCACAAACGAACTCATACCCGCGAGAAGCCGTTCGAATGCCCACATTGCAACTATCGCTGTGCAGACTCATCCAACATGAATAAGCACAAGATGAGTGAGGATATCTAGTATATGTACCTAGTAAACTATACTGACATAGATATCAGTCCACGAACCTCCCATTCACCTCTGTTCGGACTGTGGAAAGCGCTTCTGTCGTCCATCGTCCTTGAAGAGACATATGACAGTGCACGAGAGTAAGCGCAAACGAGGCTATGGAGAGATGGCATCGGAGTCAGCGGATCGGGGCTCCAGCAACAAACGACGATAAGCACACGAGACTGGGAAATGACAGGCTTTCAAGGAGTTCACGGTGGGATATACCCCAATAGCGAGCTATACGATGTGTTGGAAAAATGCCATTCCGGCATTAGTGGAGCACGTTGTTCCAAGCTTTTTCTTGTTTCTACGTGTAGAACATTTCAGCAGACGGCTCAGATAGACGGAATTACTTCATTTTAGTTGCATCAACTGAGTCTCCGTGGCAGAAGGCTCACTCAAAGCTTTGGCCTTAGTCGCTATGCTCGTATATCAACCCTGACTAGCATCGTAACAGGAGGATCGAATTTGCACGGCGTACTGCGAAGATTAGAATGATAGATGCAATGGGCGAGCTAATCTAGATAGTAACACAACAGAATAAGGTACTTGTGCCTGTATGAGTACGCGATGTCACCAGACCTTCTAGGGTTACTTATGTTCGAGTCCAAAGTCCCATCGCTCCTTTCGGGATTTCGGGAGCTACGATGGGTATCGAGGATGCAATTACTCTTTCGACGGTTCTACCATCTGGTGTTGAGAAAAATATGTTCCCAGTCGACTAAGATTGTACGAGGATATCAGACAGCCGCGGGTAGCGAGAGTGCGAGACACGAGTCGTAATATTGCAAATGGATTAGATGATGTACAGCGTTCAGAGGAGTACAGGCGTTTTCTGATTTGCATGACGCGGTGAAATATGCTCGAGACGCTTTGGAGAAGCATTTGACTTCTAGGGCATGACAGAACCGTTGGAGCACTAGAGATCAAGTATGGACGAGTTCCATGGTTGAGACTCAAAAATCTCCAGTAGGAAAAGCATACTTTATGTTGGATAATATAGAATGACATTTTTACATCCGGATTAGCTGCAGCCTTGTAGCCTTCCCACTCATTTCTCTTGGAGGCAGTCCGAGGTGTACGCCTGGGAACCTGAGATATACGCCTTGCACGAGGTTATTCGACGATAATTTTCCAGCCTCGATAGCTTGATAGTCAGAACTCCCTTGCCTATGATACTGCCGAGCAAAGTCTAGCATAGCCTCTTTGCTACAATTTTGTCATAAGTTTCATCGTTGTAGATACTGTATTTACGGAGGTACCTTGAATACCGCTCAGCGACTTTTTTTCTCGCTGCTAGCGGCGGCACGGGCGGGTAACATTTCGCAATTGGACCCAAATCATAGATCGTTATCCCAATCAAGCTAGCCCCATGGACTTGATAAATGTATGACCGAATCTACGCAGCTGATTTCCCTTCGACACTATTTCTTTTTGTTCACTTATCCCACCATGTCTACCTTAGCTGACGAACTTCTGAACGACTTTGAGGACTCGGGATCCGATGGAGAGGGTGAGCAGCAACCCGGTTTCCTCCAGGATGACCACTCCCCACCCGCAACCAATGGTAGAGCCCTTGGGCCTGAAGGCTCTATGGTGCTAGATGGGGATGAAGAGGATGTCGACGAAGATGAAGAGACGCAAGGCACATCCCTGAATGGGGCAGTAGCGGATGTCGAAGATGAGGAGGAGGCAAAGGCAAAGGTGGAGAAGATGCAGCTAGGGAATGTGAGCGACGTACGAAGTGTAGCGGGCCTTATGAGGACCTTGGAGCCAATTCTAGAGGTATATGCATTTCTTTACCCCTCGCTGCCTCTATCTGCTTTGCGCATGGACCAGAGTTTACATCTTCTGTGGACATAGCCCTGACGTCTCCCGTCACCTCCAGAAAATCGCATACTATCAGAACCTACCACCGGGCAAGCAGACAACCTTTGTTGGCTCGATCGAAGACAACCCTGAATACGACCTCCTCACACAATCGAACACCCTCTCTACCTCCATCGATAACGAGATCATCCTCGTCCACAAATATATCCGTGACCACTATTCAACACGCTTCCCTGAACTTGAGACTCTTGTCACAAACCCACTTGACTACGCTAAGTCAGTAGCGATCATAGGCAATGGGCCGATGGAAAACATCAAGTCACTAGCGCAAAAGACGGACAATATCGTGGGAACATCGCTGAAGTCAATATTGGATGGGCCCTCGCTCATGGTCGTCACGGTTGAAGCTACGACATCAAGAGGGCAAGAGATGACAGAGGCAGAGCTACAAAGGATATTGAGAGCTTGCGAAATGACTTTGTCGTTAGACCGTGCGAAGAAGACCTTGACGGAATACGTCCAGTCCCGCATGAACCTCTTTGCGCCAAATCTCACTGCTCTAATTGGCTCTCTCACAGCTGCACAATTGCTCAACTTCGCTGGCGGGCTCACTGGCCTTGCTAAGACACCAGCTTGTAATCTACCTCCTCTCGGCTCGAAGAAGCAATCAGGTCTGGGCTTTGCTACCAATGTTGGTGTACGACAACAAGGCTTCCTTTACCACTCACCCATCATTCGAGGTATACCCAACGACCTCAAACGTCAAGCCATGCGCATCGTTGCCGCGAAGGTCGTCCTCGCAGCACGTGTCGATCGCGTACACAGCAGCCCTGACGGCTCTGAGGGCGAAGAACTCAAGTCAGCCTGTCTCGACCGCCTAGAAAAGCTGACGGAACCTCCACCCAATAAAGGACCTCGTGCTCTACCGGCTCCAGATGACAAACCATCGCGCAAGCGCGGTGGTCGGCGGGCACGAAAAGCCAAAGAAGCAACAGCTATGACAGATCTACGGAAAGCGCAAAACAGGATGGCTTTCGGCAAAGAGGAGAAGGAAGTAGGATATGCTGAGACCACTAAGGGTCTCGGCATGATCGGTCAAGCCAATGAAGGACGTATTCGTTCCCAGCAAGTCGACCAACGCACGAAAGCCAAGCTCAGCAAGAATAACAAGGGCTGGGGAACCGTTACGCCTATCGGCTCAGGCACAGCATCTTCACTACGAGGCTTTGGGCAGTCAGGTGGTCTGGCTACTTCTTTACGCGCGCAGCACGGATTACGAACATCTGGTGTTGGGGCTGGCACGAGTGGAACAGCGAGTAGTATTGCTTTCACGCCCGTGCAGGGATTGGAGCTTGTTGACCCGAAGATGCAGGCCGAGAGGAAACGGAAGGCGGCTGAGGAGGACGATCGGTGGTTCAAGGGTGGGACGTTTACACAGATCAATGGTGGTAGTGGTGCGGGTGCGGGTGCGAATGCTGGTGCTAGGGAAGAGAGTGGGGGTTTTAAGGTGCCTGGGTTGCCTGCTAAGAAGATGAAAAATGACGGTTGAAGGGCCTAGTGAAGGGTGGATGCAAAGATGATACCACAGATGTACATTATGGTCTACAGGGCTCATTTAGTAGACAAACGGGGCGTCGGAGCATTACATATTTCATGGTTTGCATGGCGTCAAGGCAAGAGTCGAAGGTCTACAATTCCTGGGCTCCAAAATTCGAATTCTGAAGTACCTCGATGTGACTTAACCGTGCGGGCACACCTCGCTAAATTCGTAGCGATGTCGCTATTCTGTCTCCTTGCTATCAGACCGTAGATATGTTGTGTGGTAGCGTAGCTTTGCAGGCAGTGGCCTCAAGATTGAGCTCCTTTGCGGCATTAGATGTGGTTGGCACTACATCTGCATCAGCGCGCCCAACCATCATGAGTCGCTCATTGCCAACTTTATGGGATATCAACCCCAAAGACAGGGCTTCTCCTCTGGCCCCCACTTTAAAGCGCTTTGCTGCCATTGCCTATCTCTGACATTGAGGTTCTCCTCCAACGCAGATGGCATGTCCCTCCCCTTGGGGTAACCTGTGCTCTTCTTCTTACGCCTCTGCTTCTTTGTCTTGCTCTGAGCGCCTGATTGTGAGACTTGCTGCTTGTTGTTGAGTAACGGTACTGCCAAAGACTGCTGCTCCTCTTTGCCCGCTTTTTTTCTACTCTCAAAGATGGAATCCTGTCTGCCTTGCTCTTCCTGTTCTTATGACGGGGATCATAGTCACTATAGATGGCTTCATGCTCAGTTCATAAGCTAGGACAGTCGCATGTGATTTGTTCCTGAGTCTAATAGGAAGTGGGATGATTGGGAAGATGATAAGAAATATAAAGAGAAGAACTAGAAATCATTGTCGGCTGCTTTACTTCCTCTGGAAATCGATCCTGCTCTCTTTTAGAAGCATCTGGCCAGTAGTCCTTTGTGCAAAAATGTGAACAAAGCTTCGAAACCAGTCGCGACGGCAGCATGATCTCGTACATCAACACCTGGAAGGCATGGTCACCATGATTCCCTATACACGTTGGCATGCGTGCTATGCACTCTGCATTCGATGGCAGTGGTCCGAAGACAAGATCAGAGGATACGTTTGAGGTCCACCTTTTAGGCCTCGGCCCATCCGTAGGTGAAGAAACTGTCCATTTTGTGCTAAGAAGCCTATTCAAGTCTGTTTCTTTTTTCTTTCTTCTATGAGCTGGTATTAGCTGCAGAATCGCCATACAAGCCTGAAAGAGCAGATTCGGAAGTAGGCCTTCTCCTGGAAGTAGTTGTTTCTTTTCAACACTCAGTAACGAACACGGGGACACACAACTCTTCCGTTATCAGCTTACCACAGCCTGTTGTCGCTCTTTATCATCTCCCTGAAAGGTCGGAGTTGTATGTGTTTGCATCTGTTGTGCGGTCGGCGCATCATAACTCATAAGAACCTACCTCCTCTCACCCCCCTGAAAGGTCAGGATTCGATGTTTTGTCTACGTAGTGCCTCTGTCTGAATCTCTTCAGCTTCCTCGTTTGAACTCAATTGCTTGGACAAGAATGGGTTCTTGCGCATATATTGTCCATTTTTCGCTGCTTCCGTTGAGCTATTGTCCGGTCTGTCAAGCTTTAGCAAGTTCAAGCGCCGGTATCGTCGCGCTGTTGAGCAGCATTTGTAGCTGAACACTCATGGTGAGCTAGAGAGATGAATTCAAAGGGAATCGTTGCGATGTCCTGGATTGTTGTCAATATGGTGTGGTAAGTGCTGGTGGCTGCGAGTAGTACTACTACATATACATATGTATATATAGTTTCCCCGAACTAAGTATAACACGTAACCTATCGCTAACTAGGGTACCGCCGCTTTACTTCCTCTCTACTCTTTTTAAAACGGCCTTGTAACAAACACCCTTTCATTTTTTTGGCTCAATTGGGCTAATTGACCCTTCTCGTTATCACGTCATAATAAGCCTCGTTTTCCTAAATGCAACTACATCTGTCAAAGAATGATCTATGATTAGACTGATCTGGTTTATTTTGGTTGATAATGTGTTGATTGTTCTAGGATCTATGGAGTTGCCAGCTGGTTTGTGGCCAGTACCAAGGGGCTAGTCCCTATCAGGCACAAAGCTTGGCATATGCCTCGACATTCCGAGTCCGAAATTTCCAAACAAATCAAAAGCAGCTTGTCCGGCTACAGGCGCTCGGCCCTTCATCGAGTGGTAGCAGCCCAGAATACCGCACCGGTCGCAGTAGAGATATCCATATAGGGCGGCGTATTGTAAAAACCCAAGATATAGGCGCCACGGCAGCACGTCTTAGTATCCCACACTGCTGCTCCATTGATATAAATGACGAGATTGCCGTCAAGTTATTGGAATGTGAGAAGGCAGTTGTTGTGCGTACAGTCCCGGCCGCCCTATATAGAGAATGCTGTTACTATTTGGTGAAATACGTGGAAGAAAACACTTCAAATGTTTGGTGCCCATACTGTATTGCTATACCAAACGGCATCAGCGGTAGCCACGGTGCCTTTGGAGTATATGACAAAGTTACCGTCAATCTGGAAGTAAAAATTCATGCCATTATCGAGGCTCATGAAGGGTGGTCCGCCGGCAGATATGCTCCGGGCCTCGGTGTTTTTCCATTCATCACCCGATCTACCGAGCACCAAGGAAGCGTAGCTGAGGAGAAAGAGAGGTTTGATAAGCATGGTTGAAGGACCTGTCTGGGTTCGGGTTGATTCGTTAGTTGATGTTGTGGAATGGACCATCCAACGCGTTCGCTTTGGTTGAAGAAAACAAGATAACATTGAGCTTCTACCCTACCTTATATAATTGGCCTCTCAGCGTGCGACTGATGTCACAACGATATGAGCGGAAATTGCCATTTAAAATGATCTGATCTGGATACTACGCAACGGTTGGGCTTTGTGGCTGGAATCGTCATACAATATGTTGATGCCACTTAATCATGACGCTGGCCCCTAAAGGGGACAACAAGCTGTATTGCCAAGACCATGGCTTTTGCAGACTGCTTGGATTTTCTGTGGGTCATGCCGATAGATAAGAGGCGAGTGTGCAGTTTGAATGGACGCAATTCAGGGCTCGTCGCCAAATGAAACGTGTGGCGTAGAAAGTTAACCTTCGAGAGTAAACCTAAGGATGTATATAATCTCGCTTCCTTCGATTGCCAAGGATCTTAGGAATCAGCTGAAAGATGTCTCTCTAGAAATAAATATTGTTGGCGCTGATGAAAAGTATTCGCCTTCATTAGCAACTCAACTATCTTTTCCATGAATTAGATTACATTCCAAGTTTTCGAAGTTCGCAGAAGGAAATATCCTGAATATAGAGATATATATCCCCTTGTTATGGGCATTCGCCCTGGAGGGCCCGAGTTCGAGGTTACGGACGATCAAATTGATTGGGGGCCAACTCTGAAACCACACAAGCGAGATCTTTGACCCAATCGCTGGTTTATACGAGGGCATGCTCGTACATGCTCGAACAGCGAGTAACATGAGCATGTTCCTATACTATGTAGACAGCGTCGTTTACCTAGGTAGGAGCTTCGAGCTCAACATCTGTTAGACTCTCAACCATAGATACTGAACACAGGCATCCACTTGTACGAGTACCAGACCAATCTACTTGCACTCGACGTATACCCACGGGTAAGAGCCTTGACAATCTTTTGGCTAGAGAACTATTCTTATACATTTCTCACACACACATAAACCTATCCATAGACAAAACGACTACTTAGCCTTGGTCGCTGCCTACCATACTTTTAGAATTAGGACTAAGTCACCGTTCGCGTCTATTACTGCCACACTCTAGGAGATCCTCCTTCCTAGTTTAGTCTTTATAAAAAATCAGCTTAAAGCTGCGCCGAATTGAATTGAGTTTAGCCGGTTTTTAACCAATATATAAAGATTTATTTTAAGGAAGAGCATAATTGATGAACGCTGTTGATGTTCGTATAGTATGTAAATAATAAACTTCACGCTGTTACACCTCTTTGGTAAATTGGTCTGATTTATGACTTGGGTAGACCTGCTGCATGAATGAGAAGCGAAGTAAGATCTGTTTCTAGGTCGAAAGGTCTGCCTCCCGGAGTCTTAGTTGTTCCAAACTCCGGGGCAGTTCTATAAAGTAGAGACGGGGCTTAGAGGGATGGCTGAGTAAGGGTGAACTCTTCTAGTACTGCGTTATGCTTGCGTACGCAGTGCTCTCCTATATAGATTGGGAATCTTCCTGCTAGACTTGATTTCTTGATGGTCAGTCTTACTGCTGTAGTACTGTCATGGGGTAACTCTTGCATAGCACGTGACCTTGCGCTAGCCAATGACCATCTACTATTACGGCTGCAGATAGTATTATTCCTGCATGCATTGTGTATATACGCACCATAGTCTTTTCCGAAACAACCTATCGCGCATGCACTGCATCGCTAATTAGCTGTACTAGCTACGAGACGTATCTTATGTGACACCTAGATCCTACCCCAATACACTACTGAAAGACCTCCTGACCTTATATTGCCACACTACCCTGATTACTTCTAGAATCCATAAAAGGGAGCAGGGGGAGCAGAGGGGGAGCACGGGGAGGCACGGGGGAGCAGAGAGGGAGCATAGGAGAGCAGATCGACGAAACGGTCGTTAGCGCAGGAGCAAAGCAGCGGCTTTTTAGTCAGTACGAGATCACGTGCTACACTCGTCTCGGGAGATCTCTATATATACGTTATAGGTCGAAAAGGTCTCTCATCCCTTCATGCTTCGGTTAAATGGAATAGATTCGTATACCAAGGTAGCGACGTACATGTTATTTATATTGCTGCAGGGCTTGGGAGTGTTTTTCTGCCACACAGATGCTCATGTACCGAACCCCGTTGGACTCCTGATCTTTATGGATCTGCTCTCCAGTGTTACCATGGGATTCTGCCTTGTGCAACGATTGGCGTAAATTTTCGCATCTTTCATCCGGGTTTTTGTCGTGTTATGGATAACAACGACTTGTTGATGGGATGTTTTCGCGGTCATACAGCTATGAAGATTTCTCTCTCCGCAAGAATTTCCCAATATTCTCATGAGAAGATGAAAAATATGGCAGGATTTAGTCAATCGAATTTTAGAAGTCTTCGAAGAGTAATGTGTAAAAGAATGGGAAGACTTAATGCCCGCTTATGACAGTGTTCAGGAGGCCTAGCCTCGAGTTGCACCATCTAAACCATTCCCAGGCTTCAACCAGCACCGTCCAAAACCCACACCCTGTATGCATCATCCATGCTAATCCGGAATATGCATGTGAGGTCCTTCTCCCCACCCTGTCATACCAGATATTGCATAGGGTTTGTCACCTTATTATCTTTTTCCTTGACCATCCTTATTAGCTCCTCTAGTGGCCCATTCTTGATGAACTTCTTCAGGTGTAATATCTTTGCGTACTCGGCTCGACCATCTGGAGTCTTCCTCCTTTCGGTCAGTTTGAATATGAAAGCGTCACCGAGAACCACCGCGTTCTTGAATCGGTTATTTGGGAAGTGTTGATTCTGAGGAAGAGTGTGGGAAGGGTCGTCTTTGCGGCCCACGTGCACATGAAGATACCAGATTCCATTGAAGTCCTCGTTGGGTGTGCTCAGGTTTACTCCGTAGAGTACCGGTGAGGCATTACCCCTGTTGGCCTTGGTGTATTCGGCGTCCGTGAAGCCCCAAGGAATGTGCTTAAGCAGCGCTTCCTTCGAGGTGGGAGAAAAGTAATTTGGATTGGTGGTCTTCAACATTACTATCGGAAGTGCATCCAATTCCGAGCGGTCGGCAGGAATGCGAATGACTTCTGCACGTTGGTATTCAGCTTGCATTTCGGAAGTATGAGGATGGAGATCTTGTTAATCTGTGGTCAGCTGATATCGTCACATTAGAAGGTGTTGAATTAGGCTCACTGTAGGGTTCCTTGCGTGGAATTTCGGTTTTGACAGACAAGATGTGGTTATGAAGGGTAAGATAGAACCAGCTAAAAGGAAGAATTTATGATGTTGGTGTAGTATTGATATTGCATTGGAGGGTTTGAGGATAAGAATGCGATAGATATCGAATGACAGAGGGCGCGCAGTGGCTTTATATACTCTCCTTGGAGTCATAACTGGAATGACTCGAAATGCCCCAGCGGAGTCGTCACTCTTACATACTCCAGATGTAACATTCTATGCACAAAGAACAACGGCTTATGACTCAAAAAAGCGCAGCAAATTTGAAACATGTCAAATCCTGACAAAAAGACAAGGAATATTAGAATAGAGACTCATGGAAGTAGACGTGGGTGTGAAAATACCACATCTTAGGCTCACGAAATTCTATTTCGGAATAATCTGTATGGGATACAGCTTAATATAGTTCGCAATCACTCGAAGGGCTTTTGAGAAGTTATTGTCGTACGAGGGGCATGAGCATTTTACACGCTCACTATAAGGACTTTTCAAACCGTTGGAGGACTGTAGGAGGGTTCTTGAGCCGCAATTACAATAACTTGAGAGTGTGAATTGTAAGGAAAAATGATTGCAAGAAGAGCTCGCAAGTGTAAATGTGAAACACCTCGAGCTCTGATCCGCGGCCACACTACCACGCAGGAGCTAGTAGCGTGAGGACTCCATATCTTAGCTGAGTACATTCGCACTGGACCCAGACATGCATACAAAGCTCTCACCACCAAGTGTGCCGATCATTGTTCCAGAACTTGGGAACCCCCTGAGTGTGCAATTTCTCCTTGACCAATTCCAACAGCTCCACGGCATCATCATCATCTGGAAGAACGTGCGACATGTCCGCATATTCAGCAAAACCATCTTTATCCCTCCCGCCGGTCAATTTGAAGAGATAGAAATTGCCGTGGAGGTAATGCATCCTATCATCAGCCCGTCGATCGTGTGGATCCTGCGAGGTCTTTCTCGTCACACCGTCTATATCAAATCTGTAGCAATACCAGGTTCCGTTGAAGCGCGGGACTTCATGGCCACTGATGGCCACTTCCGAAAAGAAAATGGAACAAGGTATGCCGCTCCAGATTGTGCAAGAGTGAAAGACTCTGGGGACTTTCTCGAGCGCCTCAAGACTTGATCTCCAAACGTACGTCCCAACTATGCCAGAAGTACTGATTTCCGGGGCCCATTTACGACGGATGAATGAGGAGTTGCCAGAGATCAAGATGACATTCGGATATCTAGGATGTGTTGGCATCTTGGGGTTTTTGGGAGAAGAAAGCCTTCCGTGGGTGATTAGATGACGATCCTTGAGGACGAAGGGTCCAGGTTGCACTCACTGAGATGTATCTTTTCACTAGAGTAGGAGCCTCGAGAATTGCGAGATAGTCTGAGCTGCTAGATCTGTAGTAAAGCTCAGGGAAGAATTGAAGATGGTGTAGTTGTCTGGATATTGATTTCATGGGCATGGAGTAATTTATCTGATAGAGAAGAAAGAGAGTGTGAGCTAAACGGTCATATAAAGACTTCTCGAAGTTACGCATAGTGTGATTCGAAAGGCACAAGGAAAATTGTCACTCATGCCTGCCGCAAGTGTAACGTCTCACAAAGAAAAGAGCTGTTTTATGATGACACATTAGGCAACCAGAAAGATATTCCTGAGGAGCAAGAAACCCAATGAATTCAAAAAGAGTCATACATGTAGACCGACGTAGTCATTCACGCCATCAGGGATTAGCAGGGTTTTGGATTCAGGGTTTCTGTACGGCTTTGAATGGTCCACGACCGTCTGCACGGGACCCAGGCGGCTATGAGATGATTGCATCTAGCCAATCTTAGTGTATGGAACGAAGCATACTAGAGCTCAAAACTACCAAAATTGAAAGGTGCTGGAGTTCGAATACGCCAGATCCTAGACCGCTAGAACTGTAGGTTGTTGAATGTGCTGAAGCCGAGGTCCAAATCCGACGAGTTACTGAAACGTCTTGAGACAAACAAAGATCCAGACCCTATTGGTGTAGAAGCTCCTGGAGAAGGCTTCTGAGTCCTATTGAACAACTTGACTAATTCCGAAAATGCACTCTCACCATTTCCTACATTCGTTGTGAATAGTTCTGACGGTACGTCCTCGTAAGACGGATTCATCCAGGTTCCTACTGTTGCAATCGGTACTCCTTTGAGGATGAATGCATCCCCACGGATGCCAAGTGAGCACTCCTTGACATGCTCATTCACACGCAAGCTTTGTAACATCGCATAGAAGAGGATATAGGCGCCATGAAGGACTGTACCAGATTCTTTTTAACACCTTTAGATGTGATTGTGCGGTTTCCAATCCTGTAGGATCCCAGTAAAGGCAGGTATTCAAGCAGTGACACCATTGATCGTTCCGATGATTGAAAATTTGGATGAGATCGAGGCTGAGGATCGAAGCTTTGTCACCATCTGCAGGCAGCCAGAATACCTTCACGCTACCAGCGTTGCTCTTTATGATGCTGTCAATATTGAAATGATTGAGAGGTCGATGGAGATGCATCAGTGGGGTTATAGTGAGTTCTGCTGCTTTCCCGAGGCCGGCCATGTTGTCAATGTCTCTGAGATAGCTGGACTTCGTGCTAGTTGCTACTGAGGTGGTTGTTAAGGATATGAGATCTCTGACCTTGCTGCCCTTTGCAGATTGTAGAAATGGTGAGCTTTGCCGTTTCGAAAAGCTGGAAGAGGTCGAACCCCCAATGCCCTGTAAGACTTCCAAAGAGATTGTCCCTCCACTCGAAGAGCAGAACCATCCGTCACGCGATACAACCCGCTAGACTCAAAAAAATTCAAGCATGCACCATGACAATGAAAATCGAGAAACATTCCATGCTCGGGCACTGGAGAACGGGTTTGCGTGATATCTAGAGAGGTCGCCTGGCTTGCGTGCAACATCTTGATTGGTGTGTGTAACAACATACTGATTGTAGCTACATGGCTCGTATCCACAGCGATACTAAGCATGAAAGCAATCAAGCATGCATCGTAGAAATTTGGAATGCACGTCGATCAAACAGTTGATTAATTATCTAAAGTATGGAACTGGTGTTGCTGAGCATTCTGCATAGGGCTGAGCGCTAAGTTCAATCAGGCTAGACGATAACGGGGATCCCGCCCAAGACGACAGGGATCGGAGACTAGTGCCTCTTTCGAGAACCGCTAATTTTACGGTACGAATGGTAAGAAGCACCAAGGATCTCGACAAATCAATCTTTATTCCATATATTTGCTAACCTCTCGTGATCCATTCCCAGTGGCCTCCCATCCCATATCGGTACTCGATGCTCCAAGTTCCAATAGTGTACCTCTTGGCCCTCACATCTCCGTCGGCTCAGCCAATTGGCTGACCATCCTGTGCTCAACTTGCGTCCCAACTATCTCTCTCGGAACATCCTTGTATGCCGCATCACCCTGCTCATCCATCCCATCTCCATCGACTTTGACTACAAAGGCGTCCCCAAAACAATGCTCTCCAACATGCTTGTTGAGCTCTAGCTGCGCGTCGGCAAGCGACCTGAAGAGCCAGTATTTGCCATTCAGGACCTTCAAGGTGGAGCTATCGACTGTCATGGGCGTGGCGATGCGACGTTCCCAACCCTTGGGACCCCAGTACTTTTGGAGGTTGGGGTGATGGCCTAGTTCGGAGTTTGGTGCGTTCGCCTCAAGGTTAACGGTTTTGATGTGGATGAGATGGAGAGGGGAGCCATCAGAGGGGATTACGAGTGCTCTAATGTGGCGTCCCATTGTTTGGATGATTTGAGAGATTTCTCAGATGCGGAGAATGCAAAGATGCCGGTATGCAGGTCCCGGTTGTGTACCTGCTCAGTCTATCTTTTGAGGAAGCGACTACGAAAGGGACGGCAGGTGAAAGCTTATAAGATTGCAAGGTATGCAACCTGATGAGGATGCAAACCGCAGAGAGCTCGATACATCACGTGAACAATACGTTCTGGGTATAACTCCGAGAAGTGAGGCTGCAGCGCTGCCCAACCACCGTAGAGGGTCTGGTTGGCCAGCTATGAGTGTGGCAACGTGGCAGAGAGTAGGAAACGAAACGATTGGCCCACGTATAAGAAAACAACTCGAAATACTAACAAGAGCTGGCAGAAAGGTATTGATGTGCTCTTGGTCAGCCAGAATCACACTTCACCAGGATCAACATCTGTTTTAAGCATAAGCTCACGAGTCCTGCTCCAGCGTTTTGAAGAAGTCTAGATCGCGAGTCACTAGCAACTTTGTAGAGGAAGTCAACGGTGTTCTTGAATTTACCCTTGTCAATGCGGCTGAACCCACAACACTATTGCAGAATCAAGACTTTATTCACGACATACTCTTCGTACAACATCAGGTTAGGATAATGGTTCCTGGTCGGGCTCGGAGGTGGTGTAGGATGTGGGCCCCAAGGGCGTGGAGTTGGTGGAGGAGTAGGATACGGACCTGACATCTCTAATGTCTCTGGTTGACTACTACGATAGGTCAGCTGAGGAACCCCATATGCGGGAGTATGGAGTGTTCTGTACCCATTGATAGCTCTTTGGGCTCAGCGAGTGACTTCTACTCTAGCTTTCAAGTGTCTGTGAAGGAGGAAAATCTTGTTGGCCGTCAATTGAAGGGTGAATATATCTGTCATATTAAGGGTTGGTGATGGAAAATTGAAGAGTGAAAGTTCAGACGTTGTGACACTCCACAATCTCCACAGCGATCTGTCCCTAACAATGCGATTGGCAACGCCATGATTGCTATACAAGCAAAGGGTCATAAACAGTCCACTTGGCGACGTGAAGAAGCACGTGTGGAGCAACAAGTTTTCATGATTACGAGATGAATATTGCACCGATCAGAAAGGAAGAGACGCATGTGAGCTAAAACTCGAGCTAGACTGATAAAGTCTCTTACATCAATCTTCTGATGCTCTAGCGGAGTCTACAAGAGCTGTCGATCTCACCACATCATCGATCATCATGGCTTCCAGTACTCATGAAACACAATCTCACATCTCCTTCATTTTGACGCGACTGTACCCCTGCAAGATGCAGCCAGTCGCGAGCCTTTGAAGACTTTGGTTTCCGAGGCGGTGCTGGAGGTGGGCTTGGGCGTGCGTCGGGCATGAGGTAAGACGGGGTCTCTGGGGTTTGGAGCTGATTGGATGAGTCTGTTGAGTCGTCCACTCCTGAATATTGCTGTGATCCCGGGTCTTCATGCTTCCGGTGGTTTATCTTGACTCACTGGATGTGTTCGTAGTGGGCTTGACTGTGAATTTAAGCTTCCATGAAAGATAAGTTAAGATCTGTGTCAATGATGGAAGATGTAAGAAAGCATCTTGGGGAAGAGGCTACCATGTTGGGGTAGAGGCTGCGATATATATCATATATCATTCGTTTAGTACCGTACTGCTACCCAAATGGCCGTGGAAATGGCAAGGTGTGTGAAAAGATCCTTGCATGGAAGTTTCCAGTTTCTGCTCTCTACACAACCCAGAAATTTCCGGATGCTTGCCGGAGACTGATCACTTTCAAAAGCTAAGGGGCCAGAAAGGAAATAAGATCCGGCGAATAAGCAGAGATTTTTGCCACCCAAGTCACTTTCTTTACTTGGAAATCCGGACCTATGGGAGCCTAACCTGTGAAGTAGCAGACACTTCGTTTTTCCGGCCCCCTCACGGACAGGTACTTATATCTGGGTCCTTCCCTCTCATTCAGCTCCATCTCCCACAGTCCTACACATCTCTACTTCCACCCCTACTCAAAAATTTCTTGAAGCGTGTATCTTCCCTGGTATCAAACCTCATCACTATCACATATTCTGAAACCCACTCTAGCTCAAGTCATCAGCAGCAGAGTACTCAGCAACATGGCACCTTCAATCACCGTCACCTTGCCACAAGGCGTCAATCCAAACCACTCTTTTGGTCCTCTGGTCGAGCTCGTCGATGAACTCCAGGAACTAGTCCACCCAGGCTCTTCTGGCCAGGCCTCTGTCTACATGGGAGATCACGTCGTCGACGCTGGTGATGCGGCAGAGACCTCCATGCCTATCATGCTCCGTTGCGAATGGCCCATCGGTACGTTAACTACCAACACCCCTTTTCACTAGAGTAAATCACCTAACAAACAACAGGAGCAGCACCCCGTCACGCAGTCCTATGGGTCAAACCCTCCCTCACCGAATCCGACCTCGGTGCCGCCATCAACACCACCTTCCAGCTCGTCGACAACGGCGGCGTCCTCAGCCGGCACAATTTCATGTGGGGGTCCATAAACCCTTTCCAAGACAACACCCTCCATGGCCGCCAAGCTCGCAGCATCGTTACCGCCGCTGTCGGGAGTCTCCATTGCCCGCCTCGATTCAATGAAATCATCACGATGCTTGGGGTCTCGATGAACGGTATCGTGAGTGTGAGTGCGGAGCCGATGGAGGAAGCGAGGAAGTGCAAGATCTGTCGCACGCCGCGACCGTACAGCTCGGACATGCTCGAGAGGTTCCGTCGTTCGTACAATGGAGTTGGGATCGTGTGCGATGATTGTCGGGTCAGGTATGGAGATGGGGAGGCTATGCGTATGGGTGGGTATGCGGGGCAGGCGGAAGTGTATGTTCTGAACGAGGATGTGGTTTGAGCGAATGATGAGTCGGGAGAAATGAGAGAGCAGGATGGGCATATGCAGAGGAAGCAGTCTTTCTGTCTCATAAGAATGGAATGCATGGACAGCACCCTGGATATCAAAGACTTCATTCCCTCTCTACACATGCTCACACTAGGATACAAAGGTATTGACCAATGTTTCTGCACTTTGCTCTCCCATCACCTAGCAGCTATCCTGTCCAGAGCCTCCTACCCTCAATTTCCCCTCCATCTGATCTTCATGCCTCTCAAAGACCAAACACACTTTCAAATACGATAACCAGAATGCTAATTAATTATACCCTCAACCTCGTCCCATCTTTCATCATCACTAGAGCTGTTGGTACAATACATGTTGATTAATGATCGTAAGAAGCGAATCCACCTTCTTCGCCTAGTATCCGCTCGCAATGCTCGGAACGCCAAATCTCCATGCTGCGTATCAAAATGTAGAGGTCGATCTCATTGCGGTCCATAACGAAGGTAGGTGCTATTACCCTGGTCCGCACTCGTTCCCAGATTCAGCCAGCTCATGTCTTCCGTCTGGCTGCTTCCTCGTCCTCTCGCTCCCAGCTCTTCTTTCTTCCGTGGGAAGGTCCGCACTTGGCTTGCGCCGTAGTCTGGAAGCCTGCCGGTGGCTTGGGAAGGTACTGCTCTCGTCCTCCCGCTGGGCGTTCGCCCAAAGTCTTTGGATGCTATGTTGCGTAGGCCGCGATCTGAGGGGAGACGTCGATCGGATGATAGACTTTGAGAGTCGATGATGGGTGATGTGGGTAAGTTGACTTGGCTGTTGTTCAAAGATCCGCGCTGGCTGGGAGGCACGGCTGGGAAATTTGGTATCCGTACGCGCTCTCCTGGATGTGGATATCGAGGGTCATAGACGCTGCTAATGCGTGGATTGATTCTCGGGTCAGTGTAAACACTTGTCCTTTCGTCGCCTGTGTTGACTGGCGACCAGGAGTCTTGGCCATCACTGTGTGAGAACCGGTGATGCTCGTCCTCTTCGTCGATATCAGAGACGAGGGTCGAAGGGGTAGGTGGCTCATCCTTCGGTACTGGGCTGACCCCATGGGTGAGAGCAACGCCTGGACCCGGACGAGGGAAGCCTGTAGGTGACATCGTTCGAGTATTCGGCGGATAGATCGAAGGATTTTGAGACGCCCGAATGCTGAGAGGTTCGACTTCGGCAGAGGCATGAGGATGTGATGAAGGGGCACGAGAGGTGTAATCTGAGTCCGACTGACATTGGCTGCCGTAGGTTGCAGGCCTCGCATCCCGTTCGTGGCCAGCTATAGTAGCGGCAGCGAATTCTTTCGAATTGTCGTTGGTGAAATACCTGCTCCATCCGGTGTCTGCCCTAGGTTCCGATCTCTCTGGCGATGCCATAGACTGACTAAGTGACTCCCCCATGATAGGGGCTGAAATGATTGGTGGGGATTTGTCAGGCGACTTGGTATTGCGACTCCAGAATGACTTCCCACTGCTAGCGCTCTCACCCTTCGCATGGAGAAGAGCGCGCTTCGATTGCGAAGACGCAGCTCCTGCTCGGTCGACGGCCCTGACTTGGACACTCGCATCCGATTTGTCAGATTTGTTCCGTCTGTGATTGCTCCGGTTGGGGCTGAACCCAGCTTCCTTCATGTAGTCTGCACCAACGTCCTGGAAATCCATCTCCTGCTTGTTCTCAAGCACGTAGCTACTATCCTGTCGCTTGCGCTGCTTTGCCTTTCGTTTTCGCCAGAAGCGCAACAGAAGCAGTAAAAGCACGAGAAAGATTGCAACTCCGAATACACCGCCCAGTACCCCTCCAAGAATCTTGAGCGACTTGTTCTGTACATTATGATCGGGTCTTGCCCCTGCCCCTGGTGGTGACCCCGCGGAAGCAGAGGAGGGCGCGGACCCTGCTGCACCAGGTGAATTCGGGTGGGAGCTGGGGGAAGAGCTCGTAGTCGGACTAGGCTCGTTGCCAAAGAAAGCATTAGGATCAAGCCATTGGTTGCCTGTCTGATTGAAGATTGCCAAGGGGACTTGGTCGTTTCCGCCAGACGCGACGACCAGGCCGGTCTTTGAATCTTGGGCCAGAGCGAAGCCGTTTCGGGTATCTTGCGGTGCGAGAGTACTATTGTATGCTGGCCTGGCAGCTAGGGTCGTATCTCTTTTCCGCCGCTTTGAAGGATGATGCTGTGTTGGACTGTATGTCCTTTTAGATGACGTCGATGTGCTCGTCGCGTTCTGCAACAGCAGCGTAGTGATCTGATTTGGCGACGTGCTCATGTCGAATATCTCCAACACCTTGCTACCGTCGTTCCCATTCAGTATCCTAGCCTGTACCTTGCTTGAATCCTTCAGGGCGTTCGGCAGCGACACATTCAGCTGCTGCCATCCATCCTCAGGTCCGAAGGTGAAGAGGGCCATATTTGTTGCGCCTCCTCCAAGCATTAGTGCGTGTGTGGAGTTCCAAGGCATCAATAGTGGATAAGTGGTTGGCGTTGCATCGGAGCTGAATGCTTGAACATTGTATGGTGGATTTGTTTGCATGACGAAAGTCTGCGACGAGGGAGCGTAATCATTGTCTTGTGAACCAGCGTATACCAGGATTGATGACGATTGTTGTAGGTATGCCGAGCCATGGCCTACCCTTTGCGTCGCGACACCGTCCAGAGGCTGGTCGCTAGTCCATTTGTTGGAAGAGAAGGAGTAATGTTGAAGACCATGGTAATTCTGCGTTGAAGTCGTTCCTCCTACAACGATGAAGGCTTGATCGTTGTTAACCTGTCCCTGTACGCATGTAGAGCTGTTCGTCGGTACACCCATGGGTAGTTGTTTCCATGTCGCTCCATTACTGAGGTCCAGCGATTGGAAGGCATCGGCCTGGTATGTGTAGAGTATATCGTTATATATTACTGAGCAATGGTCCTTTAGAGGCACTGGGGGTGTCGGGAGTGGCATGTTGTCTTAGGCGCGGCAGAGAAGTTTGTTGACAAGGAAGAGAGTTATGTTGATGCCGACGAGCGACCGGTCCCCAATCAGCTGTGTTGAATGTAGAATGTTAATAGCATCCAGACATTACATGACAGCGGTGATTGATGTTGGCTATGCGGTAATGGTCCCTGGGTCGTCCAAACGGCCTCCCAAGCCCCCTCCCCTGCCTTGCTCCGCGGACAATATTGTTCTTCCGCAATGCTCTCCAAAACCATGCATCACCTACCCTACTCTTTCCATGCCATTGAATTCTTCGTAAAAGCAGTGTAAATGTCGTATAGTATGTTGCTGTTGTCGTGGTTGAGGGGTGATGATGTGAAAAGCTGGTGGCAGATGTCGAGATTCTTCGGGCGGGAAGAGTTGCGAAAGATGAAACACCCCAATCGAGGGTCGCAACGCGCAGTCCCAAATCTTTGAGAATCCTCTCACTCAGCGTGGCTCAGCCTCTGACGAATTTTATACGGTTGGATATGTTTGCCAAAACGTAAGCAGCCCCATAAAGTATGGGAATTCTAAACGTGGTCAGCAACGAGAAAAGATGGAGGTATCAGAAATCGCTGCGGGCCGGCACCGCTGCGTGGTGAGAGAAGGGGGACGAGTAGGATGCGACCCTGAAGTTGATGGTGTGCTGGAATGATACCAGCGCCGGCACATGAAAAAAAAGCGGCATCTCCCTTTCTTTGATTTTGGGGAAAGGTAGGACTTCGGATATCTAAGGGAGAGATCTACATCCACGAGGCACACAATGATACTGACGCTATGCTGCACGTCAGACCCAACTGCTGATCTCCGTCTCGAACTGTCTAACGACACCTCGATGCGGATTCCAACCCTGCTTATTTCCAGGCACCGCCGCAAGAATCCTGCAAGTCAGATTGACCACCTATTTTTGACCATTCGAGATGGCAAAGCCTGATCATGAGATGCAAGCCGTGGGCACGGTCTAGTGAAAATTGTCTCTTCATTTCAATTCCGTGTGCCATGCAGACATGCGCCGATAGCTTGATAAATGGTTGCCCCAGGCGCACCAAGGGCTTCCTCCATAGTCCAAGTTGTCGTTCGTCTTCCATAAGTACCAACGAGCTCCTCATGACGATTCTCATGCACGTTTCAATTCTCTTTGTCTCATGGTGGTGCTGACAGACTCTCAGCCAAAAATCCATGTGGACACAGTTGGTTGACGATCTCTTGAAGCATGAGAAGGAGACTTCCCGAGACCTCGTGGCGTGCCACAAGCGCGAACACATCGACCTCACTAATTCCAAGCGCAGCGCATCGTTTGGAGCACTTAGAAAATGTTTCATAACCTCGGTCCCAAAATCTTCGTTTCGACAATCCTTCTAGAAGCTCCAGTCATTCTTCCATCTCATGTCATTGGGAGATCCCATCTTGGATCGCTTGAATGACGGTACCTTAGTTACGATTTGAGCGCTTCGGGAGTGGCTTTTATCGATCTAGGGGTAATCCATGCCTGGAGCGTGGCACGTGCATGACTAGACTCGTCTCAGGATCCATTTCCAAATCAGGAGCTCGGCTAAGACGTCAGAGACCCCGCAGTGCATGCAGGAACAGGCCCGGAAATGACGCCGCTTTTGCGACGAGCGATTGCTGCGCTTACAAGGCCAGTTGAAGCATCATTGTTGCGCATATAGTATTCACTGGTAATCTGGGGTAATACTGTTCGAAAAATGTCTGGTTAACAAAAGACTCATGTGTAGATCTTGCATATGCAAGCACTCTACACGTGGAAGGCGAGACATCTGGTCGAGACCTCTAACCATTATCCTCTACTGGTGGCACACCTCTCCGGATCGAGTGAAAGCCCACTTCCTCCACCGAAGCCTTTCTCCTAGTCCCAATGCTCGTAGTCAGGGAAGTAATGCTGATGGATCCTGTCCGCATAGTCCACGATCGTTGGGAAACTCCTCACAATCTTCTGCGTCTCAGGCGCCCTGCAGAAAGGCCCCCGTCCTCAGCACACACGCAACGACGGAAGCAGATAGGCAAGAGCAAGGGGTGGGCGACTTACGCAACACAGACCAAACCCGAAGCAATGAAGCCGAACAACGTCGTATCCGCCTCCGTGGGCGCATTGCCCCCCAGCACGAAGAACATCCCATCCGTGCCGCCGGAACCACGCTTCCGACTCGAGCTCGTCAAGAGCGCGTTCACATTCTCCCACACCTCTGTCTTGAACTTCGTGATCTCCTCGGCCGTAAACCGCCCTGTCCCTTGGCCGTAGAGCGTCGCCGTCATCTTGCGGTAGGCCAATTGGCCGACGAGGACTTGCACAGGATAAGGAAGGGCGGCGAGGACTTTGGGACGCATGGTGAAGTAATTTTGCTCCCAGCGTTCGTAGTTCTGATAAACGTCATCGACGCTTGCGATCAGTCTCCCTTTTAATACTCTGATATATCTCGCGAACAATGCAGATGTCGCGGAAGGGGGAAAGGAAGGGGAAGAGGAAGGGTGAGGGGCGTACCTGGTAGAAATACAACTTATCCTCCAACAAAGCCCGAATGGCCAGATCTTGCGCCTTCTCAGCTGCCGTGAACTTGCCGTTCAGATCCTCCGCCAGCCCATCATTTACCAACTTCTCGCTGATCAAAGCCGTATCCGAGACCGTCTCTGTCTGCGGGGCGGAATCACTGTTGCTCTTGGAGATGGTTAGGTAGGGGATCTTGCCTCGAGGACCCCTGGGAGGCGCGCCTTGTTCGGTTTCGTAGGTGAGGCCGCCGAAACGGAGGCGCGTTTCCAGTTTGGTGACGAATGGTGACCAGACGTATGCCGCCGATTTTGGGAAACCGCGGTAGAGTATCAGTGAAGGTTGGGCCATTTCAGTCATTTCTCTAGCTTGCTTGTTTGGATAAAGACGATGTGGGCGTTGGTGGATTTAAGGAAAGGGTATCTCGTGTTGCTGAACTGAGGGCAAGATGTGTATGAACGCGTGCGTCTGTGTGGGAAAGAGAGATCAGGAAATAAACAGATTACATTGGGTTAGAGGATAGTGACAATGTAATGGGTCATTGTTGTGTAGGTTGCTTCGTATGTGTTAAGACTTGATACCGAAATAAGTCAAGGCTAAGAATCCAATTGGAGCTCTATGAAGAGGTACGATAGTACGCACCCCGGAGTCCGAGCCGAGTACCTTCACGCTTCTCCAGCCCTGACTGGTTCGGTGTACTCGTTGATACTGTAACTTGGCGGAGAGAAGACCATGTATTGAAAACTACGCTAAATATAAACTACCAAATTTATCGTAAATTCGATAACGCCTGCCTGCAAGCACTCCGAACAAGCATCATCGATGGCATACCCTCCAAGTCTTGAACCACAGATCCCCCCCACCCCAAAAGCCAGCACAATGGCGTCCTCAGACCTAACCTCCCTTTCGCCCTACCCCCCTACCTCCTTCAACCCCAGCAACCCACCCCCTCCCCCACCAAAACCCTCTCAATCCACATCCCAAACCCCAACCAGCTACAAACCAAACACAAACGGCCCACCGCTCCCTCCTCCACCACCACCTCAGACCCTCTCACCACAGGCGCAACAAATATACGCCCCTCCCTCCCAACCTACCAACCCCCCACCGCCAGACCTCACCGAGCACTGGCTGCCTCAAATACTACTAGACAAGACCTCCCTACAAATCTCGCAAATATTGCACGACCCCGAACTCCAAAAATCACTCGCTCAACAACACGCCTCCCTCGCCCCCTTCCCCCTCCCCCCCCACCTCCAACAAACACAGGCACTAGCAGCCCATGTCCAAGAGCAACATTCTCGACTCCTCTCCCTCCGCCAACGCACCCAATCCCACCTCCTGCATCTGCACGCCCTCGAGCGGCAATGGCGCACCAAGCAGAGCCTCATGGATCGCGAGCTGGAGCCCTGGAGTGCTAAGAATTTGTATCAGAGGTTAAGGGAGGGGGAGCGCGAGGGGGAGGAGTGGTGTGCTGGGGTTGAGGGGAGTTGGCTTGAAGGACCGCCTGGTGGTGGGGAGGAGATGGGGGAGAGGGAGGTGGGGGAGTTTTTGAGGGGGTATAGGGAGGGGAGGGTTAGGGTTTGGAGGAGACGGGAGGCGAGGGAGAGGTGGGATGAGGGGAGGGTTGGGGGCTGGAGGTGAGGGGTGGGGGATGGGATGGGCAGGGTGGATAGTAGAGAAGAGAGACTTGTGCGTTCAAGAAAGGTTGTGAGTTCATGTAAGATTGATTGCATTTGCTAGCTATATACCCAATTCAGGTTGCATCCGTTTCGTGAAAATTACTCCATGCTTCATTCTTACTACGGATCCCTACTTCATTGTTAGCTTTTGCCGGACATGGATAGATCATGGATTGGAGATGCGTGGAGGAGGGGTATCAGATCTCCAAGGTGAAAATATGGCTTTCTTCAGTGACGTGTCTCGGAAAGAACACAGCGAATATTTTGATTCATCAGATAGTAAAGGGAGAATAGGGTGGAAGACGCGCCACTGACCTGGAATGAATGCACCGGGCATAATCGCTACGCCCGAACCTACACTTCGTAGCCAACCAGATGTTAGCCAGTGATCCACCAGATTCTGGATAATCAGATGTAGCAACAAATACGATCTCATCTACGAATCAGGCTTAGCACCTTGTCAGCCAGGCCACAGCTCAAAGAACAGATCATCGAGACGTACCTCATTAAATCAGAATTTTCAGTGTTTGTACGTTCATCACCGGAGGTGCCCTCGTTACAGGGCGAAATCGGTTCAAACAGTGTGAATAGTGTTCATCATCTCAGGAGATGGATTGCACGACTCGAGACTAGATGGGATAGTTGTGCCTACTGGCACTGAAGTCAGCATTGTTGTGGCGTCAGCTAGTACCGTATAGAGGCAGTATAATGTGTAGTGGATCAGCTGACGAATTCTCAACAAGTACATCGCCCCACTGATACCGGCTGAAGTTTGTACGCTCCAGCGCTGGTTGGTGGCAGGGAACGAGTACGCAGTCTGTCCGCCCGTTCGTTCAAAATTCTTCATGTGTGGGTTGTAGACGAGGAGCCTAGAGTAGGATGCTTGAGAAGGGATATACCTATAAGCATCAAAAGCATGTTAGCTCAGATTCTTCAAGCTATTCATGAGTGCAGAAACCATGCTTATTTTGGGTCAGACAAGGCTGAAACTTTGTAGAGACAGAATCGACATTGATTATTCGGATTGAGGAATGCCTTTCCGTGTCATGTGGTCATCACGTAGAGGGATTGGGAGCTGCAAGAACGAAGGGGAGGTCCCGTACCTTTTACAAAATCTGGTAGTAGAGCGATTGCGGACCGTCACCAGCCTGTAGCGACTTAGCATATTGTCTGTGAGTCGTTCGCGTGAAGCAGTAGAGAACATGCGACAGAATCAGAGTAATATTAGAGTATATGGTGTTCCTGCATGGTGATATAGGAGTTGGATTGTTCATTGTGGAAGTTCTCATCATGTTGAGAAGAGGCCGGTGCTTAGAGGTGACATGCTTACCTGTCATGATTAGCTAATGACTTGCTCAAGCCCAGCTCCAGAGCTTGAGCTTGAGCTTGAGGCCAGATTAGTGTTGTGATGCTGCCAAGAACAGATAAAACAGTGCGGTGATTTTCAGAACGAAGCTAAAGTAGATTTCCGGTAGGGCTACTAAATGCTTGGCGCTCTCCTGCTGCTGCCAAGGCTTTTTGCTCGGCACGCTCGAAAGTGCAGTGACAATAGTTCCTTCCCATTTAATTTGCAGTATGGCAGTGACTCTAGAAAACTTACGCCTGGTATCTACAAGCCCTAACGCCATACCGTGTGCACAAACTCATGAGCCATGATCTACCTTTCGTACCGTGAACATCTTCCTACTCAGCAAGCACTTCATCCGCCCCGTCTACCCCCACAGTCTCATCATCCTCTTCCATATCGTCATCTTCCAGCTCCACATCCTCCTTAAAACACTTATCCAGTCCTACTTCCTTCAATCTCTCCTGCATCTGCTCCCTCTTCCCTGATTGCCATCGCTCCAAAGCCGCCGCTGCGTGTACTTTGAACCCGAATATCCTTGGTTGATATCTCTCGATAGTCTTCTCGGGGATCAGAGCCGGGTAGACCTGAAAGAGGATGTTTACGAATGATGTGCCAAAGTAAGCACCATCGATGTTCGCGTGACGGGATGATTTGGGATTGTAAAGGTCTTCACATTTGCCGCAGTAGAGCTTGACTGATTGGACGTGGGGGAGATCGGCCATGCCGGTGGGTAGTAAAGGATGCGATTGACACATTACCCGTGGGCATTTTCCGAAGTCGCCTTTCTTGTATTTCTCGAGCTGCAGAGGTGAGCTACGGACATAGATATCATTTGGATAACATAATTCACCATCTTCGCCAAGCCTCTCGTAGTGGTAATGTATCGAGCATGTACTAAGCCGTAGAGGTGCCTCGCAGACTTCTCGATCTGCTCTCGCATGTCATCATCGCAGTCGAGGTCAAAGACGTCAGTCACAAGGTCGAGGGCGTATTGATAGTATTGGACATCGGTGTTGAGCCCGGTCAGGTTGAAGCGGTCAGTGAGATAGTCTTCGTCGATTTCGCAAAAGTATTCATTGCCTCGAGACGATATAAACTAAAGAAACAGGTGTTAGCCCATGTGGCTCCATATATACGTTTTTCAAGCGAAGCAAAAGTACATGCAACCCGTCGACGCGATAACGTCGACTATAGCCTTGAATACGGAAAATGCATCTATAACTTCCAGTGGCTTCGGACCAGGTCAGCTTGTCCTTGAAAGGTCCCGCGTACAAATGGACTATGCACGTCTTCTTGATCCTCAGAAACGAGCCTGAAAATACTAGAGAACTTCCAAGCCACCCGCGTGGAGCCGAGACTAAGATTCACTCTAGATTTCTGATGTCTGTGACGAAGTCCGTGACGGAACCGGACAAGGTCTGATACGTGCTGGACTGGCGAATGTAGTGTTATACTTAATGATAAATGAACGCATTCAACGGAGCATATTGTTACTCAGTAGGCGCTGCGAGAAGGAAATGGTTGGCAAAACATGGTTTGTCTTGGGAGTATCATTCTTTCTCGCCTCCTAAGGAAAGAACACCGTCAAGGCATGAATTTTCCATGCCATCTTAATCTGTCTAACAGATTTTTGTGTACCTTTTTCCCTTTACACAAAGCTCTCAAAGGCAAATAGCCTTACAGCTTGCGACTTGTTCGGCCAGGCTCCCTCAGAATGGCATGCACAGCGCTGCGTGGGATCTCTTGAAAGCACAGCAACAATCAAAAAAGGATTTCTTCTACAATATGAAAAAGAGCGAAAATTGTAATCGTACCCAATCTCTCCAATAACTCGTATAATCACTGTCCGTCTCGCTGTTGAAATCCTCCATATCCGATCACCTTTCCGCTTGTCCTTCCAGCCGATCAATATACTCAGTCCTTCTCCTACGGAGCTCTAGTACGAACGGTAAGATTTCAAGTAAATGTAGGGTTTGCTATTTGATGAAATGTTCAGGTACTTACTACTTTATTGAACCGATATGTGGCTGGTGGCTGAGTGTCTGATAAGGCTCATGCCTAAAGCCACAGTGCTGTCTCCCTACCAAATCCCGTCGGCCGAAGCCTCGGCATTCACTATCCCCACTCCTCCACATGGTCCCTTCCATTGGCTGTGCACCACCCTTGCTTCAGCTGGGACGCCGGACTACGACACCAAAAGTTACAACATGACACCCTCCTTTCCTCTCGGCGGGGTCAACGCCTTCGCTGCCATATCAGGAAGGCAGGCCAAGGGTCCTCTACGGCTTAAGAACAGCTTGAAGCCTCCATAAAGCTATCGTTTGAGAGCATCGATTATGCAAGGAGGAATGATATAAGATTGCGGCGTCCAGCAGCAGGATATCCACAGCCACGACGTTGGTCCCATCCTCAAAGACCCCAATTCCTCGTGCTTACAAAACACAACAAGAATACCCTTCTCCCAACTCCCACAACCCTCACGACCATAAAGTACCCACAGCAACATACAATGCTTCCCCAAACCCTCGTCCTGCTATTCTCAAGCACCCTCGCCCTCACCAGCTCCCCAAAGAAACTCACACCCCGCGAAGAGCGAGCCCTAGCATTCGCCGCTCAACGGCCCCTCCACACCACTGCTCTCCTCGCCGGCGCTGCTGCGACGCCAGCTGCAAATCACAAGGGTTTGAGAGTGCGAGATTTGCGGACCGTGACCGGTGAGGATGGGTTGTGGGTGCATTTGGACGACATTGGGAGGGAGGATGTGGATGATGATGTAGAGGACGAGAGGGAGGATAAGGCGGATGAGGAGGTGTATGGGAGGAGGGTGAGGGAGCAGGTTGTGATGATTAATCGGAGGGAGGGGTGGGATGGGCATGCTGGGGAGATTTGAGAGGGATGGGAAGGGAGGGAAGGAGCGGTAGATTGGCAGGATTTATGATTTCATGAGGGAAAGGGAAGCGTACATGTATATGTACAAGCGCTATAGCATCGGCTTCGGGAAGAATTACAATAATGGAAGAACCAGGCTTTATTGTACTTTGAAAATGCCAAAATGTTGCAGCCTTCACGCCATGCTATACTCATCGCTGCTGTGAAAAATGATCACCGTTTTCCTGGCTTTCCTTCTTCTCTACCAGGGGACTCCTGAAGCTCCCACTCCCACTCCCACTGTTCACGGGACTAATGCCACCATTCGCCTCGTCGTGCCCTGTAGATATTCCGAGTCCTTCGTTTGGGCGCGGCGTCTTGAGCCGTATGTCCTCTGGTGTAGCAGTGCCAAGATCCATTCTCTCGAGTGCTTCCCTGAGAGTGTCTCCACTCTCATCCAACGCCATCAGAAACCTTGCGAGCTCCTTACACAGATCCCAATCGCCTACTTCCTTTGCTCTCTGTAGGAGTCGGACGCACTGCTCGGAGCTGCTTTCCATCTCCTCGAAAGTGTGCAGCACGAGCAGGTACCCTCCTGCAGTCTTGAGCCTTCCCTTTTCCAGCGACTGCTCGAAAAGCTCCTGTGGCGGCGGAAGATGTGAGAACAGTGTCCGCCACGAGCGGACTTCGGTCTTTCGTGTACATTGAACCAGGATGTCGAGATACTCGGGGAATGAAGAGAGGAATGACAGAACACGTGGAAGCAGAGCTTCATCTGGATCTGGTGGCTTATCTACTTCATTATCGAGGACTGTATGAAGAAGGATTTCCAGCGCGTGTGAGAAGTAAGGGAGAGAACTATAACGGTGGGCGAGAGACGACGCAGCCGAATCGTCATAGTGGGCGAGCCGGCGCTGGAACATCGGAGGAAGAAACAGTTGTGTCCGGATTGAGACGCGGAAGAAGGCGAATTGTACGTCGCGGCGTTGGACGAGATCAGCATCGATACCGAGGAGGATCCCCTTGTTCAGTGCAACAGATGTAGGGTAAAAATCTGCGGATATCGTTACTGGAGATGGTAGCTCCCTGTCATTGGAGGTCGAAGCTGACTCAATAAGATCCTCAACATCCATCCAACATTGCACTTCGCTGCCGTCAAAATACCAGAGAGAATCTTTGAGCCCGCGATCGAAAGGATGAGCGCTGAGCGCCTCCTCTGCGGATGGTGATGAAGGAAGAGATCTATCTGGTGTGCCTGATAGTGAAGATTGATCTCGCATGAGATCGAAGTACTCGACATTGTTAGCGATGACCCGCATGTCATATTTCAAGCCTTGGTCACCATTCGTAGACGATTGCAACAGCACAAGCTTAGCATCGACCAGAAAGATCACCGAAGCATGGGCGACATCTTGTGAAGGGTCGCCGTCACCTGGTTGAAGTCAGCTTTAGCTTTTAAATCTCTTGTAGGGCGACCTACGCAATTGGTGGTCAGGCAAGACCCAGCTGACAGCTCTGACTCGTGCAGGGGCTCGGACAATGCCATTTAGCGCAATCTGCCCGACTTGAACAAGCGTTACGGCCGCGGAGGAAGCATTAATGACGAAATGGTAGAGAATGTTTTGGTAGGTATATACGAGCAATGAGTCCTGACCCGTAAGTGCAATGCATACAGCTGGTGAAGGAAGCTGTCCTACGTAGAGGAGAGACAAGTCGTCGAGCCCACGTTCTCGCGAGTAGAGCCGTAGCTGCTCTGGTCAGTGACGAATGACCACAAGAGAAATTAAGAGCGTACCTCGTGACACTCGTCCGTTTCAACTGCAGCAATGAGGATATGCTGATACCAGCACATTCCACCTCGAACCACGAAAGCGTTCTCCGCCTGCACGTCGTCGAAAGTCTTCCACCGTCCACTGCTTATACTATAATGAGCAAGTCCTCTCCGACCAGCAATTGCTACGTATCGCCCATCGGAAGATATCACAGCAGACCGTATTGGCCATTGATTCGCCAGATACGTTCGTGGAATTTGCACGTGGTGCCAAAGTGATGAATCAGCAGATATCGTGGTCAAGACTGGCAAGTCGTAGCCTCGATACACCATGAGGCTCAAGTTAGTAAGAAGGACCGTTCGAGACACATTGGCAGCACAAAAGCATCCAATGACAGCGCTCTTGGCCATCTCCATAAGCCACATCCGATCGTCATTTTGACCTGTGAGAAGTATGCTCGTCCCAGCGCTAAACCAAAATGCTTCCTGCACGCCCTGTAGCCAGCCTTCACCATTGGCCTCGGAGATTTTGCGATCAGCATTGAAGCTACTAGCTTGAAGCTTTCCGTAAACGCTCCACAAGGCCCATCCCTTCTCGTAGCCAGCGAACAGGCAATAGCCGTCTGGAGAGTAGCTCAATGTTGAGATTTGGCCCGTGGTAAGCGGAGGCGCTGGGGTTTCCAGCTGGTGTGAAAGAGATATACTTCCGACGTAGTCTCTAGCTGTGTATACGTATATTTCGGCGTTGACGCATCCAATTGCGAGCAACGAGAATCTAGCGTTTATTGATGCTTTTATACCCACATCGTCCTCTTTTCCTGGATTATGAAATCCATAACCTCTAAATAGTCTCTTGGGTGCGTCCGACTCCTTGGGCTGTGAAGACAATCGTTGGACCGCATAAGCTCTTCCTTCATTCGTGATCCATACAGCAAGACTCATGGCCCTGTCGTACACCATATCTACCACGCAAGTCTTCTTCTGAATCCACGACATGCGACTCAGCAGCTCAGTGCTCGTCTGGTTCCCTGTATTGTCTGGAGCCCACTTGATGCATTGCACAGCTGGGGGCTTTTCTGTAGCCACCACAAGCTCGTCGTCTAGAGCTAGTACATTTCCAATACCAGCATCGACCTTGATCACCATGCGGAAACGTATGTTGACTTCAGAGAACCCTCTACGCTCCTCCTCCACAGCCAGGCGATCCGCATTGCTCTGCTTTCGGCCGTGCCCAGTGTCTCGTAGCTGTTGGTAGACTCGCACGTTTTGGTCCGCGGTAATCGTGTACGTGATTAGGAAGCCAATGGAAGTCTGGACTACTGCAATGGAAGCGTCTGGTCGTAAGAGAACGCCGACATTGTTGCCATAATTTTTGAGCGATTGAATAGACCGTGTGACAGAGGCGAGGACTACCACTGGCTACTGATCAGTCAGAACCAGCCAGCGAAGTAGCAGATCACACGTACAGATGTCTGCCAAACGGTCAAGGCGGTTTCAGTAATCGTGACGAGTAGATGCCCGTTTCGCGCGATTCGAAGGCCAAGAATGTTTGTAGCTGCTCCTTCTTCAACATCCTCTGACTCTTCATCCTTGTCATTTGAAGCCGGAGCTTTTCGTTTCCGTCTACTCGCTGCATACACCCTAGGCGCGCCCAACGGCCAATACATGACTCACGGTAGAGAGCGTCAACAGAGGATGAGCGACAGGACTCGAAGTTGTACACTAAGCCTGCTAGCCCTAACGCTAAGCCATGAGCGATCCTCTAGTTCCAGTCTGCATGCCAACTTCAACAATTCATTGCAGACATGACAGCTCTACCGGACGACTGACGATCGCTTAGCATTTTGATAATTCAATCGATATTCATTTTCCATAGCCCATCTCCTAGATAATGCCCGGTATCCATTGCAACCCCCTTCTTCTTCTCCTTCATCTCCTCGGTCCCCATCTTCAGCTGGCCAACAAGACATGCCTCTTCCTTTCCTTCTGCCATTATCACCGCGACACCGCCCTCCTTAAGCTGCTCGACCTCATCGGGTAGCTTGCCCCCGGCAGACGTCAAGCCTGGCGCCATCAGCGCCGCGCCAGACAGCACGAAACGAATAGCCCCCCGGTCTATCCCTATTCGTGAAAAGCATTGTGGGAACTGGTGTACAATGCGGAGGTGTGGAATTATGGGATCGTCCATATGCTGCCAGAAAAGACCATTGTTGTCGAGAGCGTAGAGGGTGACTCGGTCGGGTCTGGCTTGATTAGCCCGGCACCCATGTTGAGCGTACTTGGGGAAAAGTCGTACAATTTCATGGAGTCCAATTGCGATTTTTTTGGTATTATTTCGTCGATATGTGGTGCAAGCAGAGGATAGGTTTCGACGATCTTCGTTCGAATGGCCCGCTGTACTGAGGATTTGACCTTGGATTTGGCGCCCGCCGAGATGCTGCGCTCACTCGTCAGTCACATTAATTTGACTGAGGACAGACTAGTTGACTTACTCCTTCTTGAACATGATCTTCGACTTAGATCAAGAAGTGCATGCTCCAATGTTCTACAATCTCTACCCCACCAGAGAAGTGCTTTAGTGGCGCCGGCGGCCCGAATCTCGGCCCGTGCCTTAGACAGTCGATTTGTTTCGGCCGAGTTTCACAGATTCTCTTTCTTTACCACTATTAAGCAATCATACAATTTTATCAGTTGTTGATATCCTCGAACCCCCGAGAAAATGCCTAGGGAACTGCTCCACAGTATCCTAGATAATCTGTCAGGATATATTCTGCTCAGTCTACGCCTTGTAAGCAAAACATTTACCAGTGAAAATACTCCTTTTGTATCTAAAGATATTCCGCTATGGCTCGGTACCCTAAGTCTTGGGAGGTTGACCGCTCTTTCCGAGCTTCCTAGATTCCGTCGACATGTCAGAAAGATCGTCATCTCGCCATTGAGATTCGTGGGGTTCGCCAGAAGGACTGCTTGCTTCAAGGCCTGAAAAGCAAAGGCAGACAGTCGAATCCATATGTACAATGTAGCTACCAGGGACAATATAACCAGATAGATGAATGCCTGGAACTCTGGTCTCGAGTGCTGATCCCTAGGGTCTTACTGTTGAAGCGTTTGGCAAACGCCAGAGGCTTCCCGAGACTGTCTCGAATCAGAAACACTTACAGAATGATGACTAGGAGGCCGGTATTCTTGCCGAAGCTTTCAAACATTTTGCTTACCTTGAAGTAGTAGACGTTGACAACTACAACAATTACATCGATATTTTCCAGAGACACAGCCACTCTGCGCTAAGTTCACTTCCGCCACGGGTACGGATCACTAGACCCAGAAGACTATTCCGATAGCGGGGATCTTGGGGTACCTACGGATGAAGGCCTTTTGTCCTCGTTCCTCGCAAGGATAAGGAAATTTGACTTCCCATGTCTCGAGATTTTCACCGTGACCAATTGCAGTGGCCAGGAGGAGGGATGTGAACTCAAAGACTATGTTACACGTAAAATCGATGTTCCTGTTGGCCGATTGCGAGAGAAATTACTGCAGGGGACTTACGGCGAAGAGAAGAGGGACAGCGGAGATATGAACAGCGAAATAAGGGGCTGCGAATATTGGAACGGCCAACAGAGGAATCACAAAGGAAAATGTCACTTTCGTCCGCCTTATCTTGAACGCGCGATTTTTTTCCAATGACGTCCGTAAGACGACGGCTCAAACGAGGGAGGTATTGGTGCGATAAATTCGGAAGACGCGGTTTCTAGAATCACAGCTTAGTCCAAATGAATGCTCACAAATGTTCCCGCGTTAGCCACTTCGTACTGCTGTGAGCCCCGCGGCCAGTAGTGCTGCATACAGCAATAGTGCCGAAAGTTCTCGAATCTTTTAGCCATGATTTAAGTATTGCTCAAGCAAGGTCCATCGTGCGTGGACTAGCATGATATCCCAGTCCTGGAACCAAGATGTAAATCCTGCTAGTATCAGATATCTCTGGGCTGGACCAGACTTTTTGCCTGTTCCGGGTCCAACATCGAAATTTCAGAGCTAAGTTCCAGCGCTAGTCAGCGAAGCGAGCACTAGCATGATATCCCAGTCCTGGAACCAAGATATAAGTTCTGTCTGTATCAGCGATTTTGGATCCAGAGCCAGCCACAATAACTTTCCGAGGTCATAAATCTTGTGGGTCGAACATGGTCTACTTGACACCTACCCGCCTCGCACGGGAAGTCCTCGGGGCGCACACCATGGGGGCGTAACGCACAGTTCGGGGTTAACGGACTTGATGCTCGGTACTCACATTTGTATGGGGATTACATATAAATCTAAATACTACCGTATCAACCATATTACATACCGCCTTTCGAATCGTATATCTGTAAATTTTTAACCCTCACCTCTATCCTTTCTATATATTACCCTTTACGTCGCTGTCGCCCCCCCCTTCCCCCTAAAGCTACCCCTCTTTTACCTCGCTATCGCCGCCCTTCCCCCTAAGCTACCCCTCTTTTACTACGCTGTCGCCGCCCTTTCCCCCAAGCTGCCCCTCTTTTACCACGCTTTCGCTAACTCGCCAGCCCGCCATGGCTTGGGCCCCATATACAGACCTCCCTACTATTTAAAAAGCTATCGACAAGATTCCACTCGAACACCTTAAGCCCTACGCTAATAAGGAGATATTCGACACCCTCGAGCAAGCATAGGAGCGTCTGCAGGGCTAGGCCTTCAGCCAGGGTTTTACTATAGTCGTCGGTTCATGTGGCATAGGGCGGAATAATGGGGTAGAAGAGTAACAGCGACGTGTAGGAGGTATAAATGGGGTGGATAAGCGACAGCTATATATATAACAACGATATACTGCGCTAACGTTCGGAGCTGTGACGGTAATATGGCTGATGCGGTAGTACTTAGATTTGTATATAATCCCCATACAAATCTAAGGACCTCGGTATCTACGGCTGTATCCGAACTGTGCGTTGCGCCCCCATGGTGTGCGCCCCCAGGACTTCCCGCGCCTCGCAATGTAGTGAAACATACCAATACATCTCGTTCTCGCATGACATCCTAGTAGCCCCTCAATAGTCCCCATCATCCAGAAAGAGACCCCGTCACACGTCACAACGATTGCGTGGGTAATCAAACACCCAATTATCAAACCTTTCCTCGACCGATACTGTCAAACAACACTACGCCAATCCACAATCTCGCCCACTATCTTCTAGCACCAGAGATCTGAACAAATTTCCTTTCGTACCTCATCTGGTAAAAAATGCGACGACACGCTCTTCTATCTGGACGGTGTACTATTTCGATACCGTGGGTCGAGGCGACGCAATTTCGCATAGCGTTCCTCTTGCTACGTACTTGGTCTCTCAAAGCCTTGATAGTCACTCTCATCACTGTTCGGAGCCTCAGACCACGCTCAATCACCCGTTCCAAAGAGGCACAAAAACATTTTCGAAAATGGTATTCACTGCGTTTTATTCGTGTAGTTTGTGGTAAAGCCCTCTACGAATCTGGCGGTCGTGTGCCACAAATCATGCGCAATTTGACGTTACACGTCATGTATATACTCAAGTGCACACCTCAGCATTCTGCTCAAGCTATCCAAAAGCTCGATCTGACCTGCTTTTGTTGTAGATCATGCTCATATAAAGCCTATACCACAACTACTCTGCTCACAGCATAGTAAAACTCACCGAGACATCCTGGTCAAATGCCACGCTATTACTGTCTCCAACACATGCAATCATCTCCTCGCCACGTATCCCTCCGCTCCATTTTCTCTTTTGACTCAGCAATTGCCACCTACTATCATAATCCCATAGCTCTTAGAGCTCTTCTAGCCCGGCAAGCTTATACCCATGATACCCGTCACCACCAAAGGACCTCTCACCTTCTTGCGACCAGCCTTCCTTCTTGTCAAGCCAATGGCCGCCCAGGAATTGCCGGATGCAAGTATCATCTGGCTTTTTCTGCGACGACTCAAGAGGGACGAGTCTGTAGAAGTTCTCGTCTATGGAAGTAGGATCGCAGGAGCAGCGATTGGAAGATGAAGGGGGGCAGTGTCTACAGGTTCATGTGATTAGCAATCAATTTGGATGGTGGCTGTAGTCGACGGGAGACTCTTACCGATTGATATCATGTTGATACCCAATGTCCCTGAAGAACCAAATCTCGCTCTTCGGTACAAACATAGCCACACTCAGGGTATGAATCGGCGCATCCCCAAATCTTTCGTAGTAGAATCCGCCTCCGCGATCCAGCCAGTCAAAGTACTTCTCGTTCGGCTGTCCTCGAAAGAAGTTCAAGTCTCCAATCTCGAAATTGGAGAAGAATTGGCAATTGTTGTAGTCACCGCTGTTGTGAGCATCGAGCAGCCAGTCAAGGTCGGCATCGGGGTGAATTAGCTCAGGATGTGCGTTGATGAATGAGCGGGTGCGAGACCAGAGGGATGGGAAGGAGCGAGCATCGTCGAGGATGTTCATGTTGAAGCCGTATTTCATGTTATTATCGCGCATGAATCGGAAGACGTCGTAATCGATGTCGCAGAAGAAGTGGACCTGCAGATTTCTGTTAGCGTTGCGCAGGCCACGGGTTAGAGATCGTACGTCAGGTTCCACACGCCAGTACCAGTCGAAGTCCTTGAGCCTTGGGTGCTTGTAGAAGAAGCCACTGTTCCATCGACACATATGCCTGTAGCTGATCATCCATCCCTTGCCCACGCCAATGGCACCCAAGTACTCGAGACTGTTCATGAATCTCCCTTCGTCGATCCAGTCAGGCAGTGACCAGTGTTCCTTTGGGACGACTTCGTAGTAGCACTTGGCGGACGTGAGATTCTGTGTAGCAGCCTGTTTCCACATCAGCTGATTGTCTTGCGTTATGAGTGGTTTCGTTGGACCTTGAATTCATCACTGAAAGGCTCGTCATTGAAGAAGATCCAAGGATAGTTGTACTTCCGATTCCACTGGAACTCCAACTGTCGCATACTCTGCATCAGTCCTGGCAGCTCGGAATTTCTTACCAGGCTGATAAGCGCAGCCTTTGGCTTAGCAGAATGGTGACCGAGCAATGGTATAGACTTCAGCAGTCCTTGACCAGTGTTTTCGGCGTGCTTGTTATCCGAGTTTCGTTTCAGCCAATTTGTCGGATCCGGTGAATGTGTCTTCGCTATAGTCGTTTGCGAATTCGGTCGAAGGAGTTGGTAAGGATTTGCAACAGGTTGCTGGACAGTGATGTGGATGACACGACGGCGCCAGGTAGAAGGGTGAGGGATGCACCAGACGAGGAGAGCCAGTAGTAAACACAGGACGACTGCTGCCTGTCTTTTGGAGATGCCATTGCGGACTTTGGATGGTATGTATTTGACTGGCCATCGCGAGGGCGGAGGTGACGTCCAGAACGTCTCTGAGGACGAGAGCGAGCTGTTTGACGAGGAAGCCGAAGAGTCTCCCGACGGCAGGGAGAATATTGGAACCGAGTTTGTGGACGGCGTTGTCAACAATCTGGGCGATTTGTCCCTGAAGGGATCTCTGGCTGGTGTATTGCAGAACCTCCAGGCGAAGCCTTCGAAGAGACTCATCTTCACCTGTGAGAACTTCGTCAGCTCTCAGGGACCGTACTCTTACAAGAAAATATAAGCTCAAAGCCGCACGTGGCGATTTGAAGATGATGCTTGTGGCATCAAAGAAGTTGCGAGGTGTGGTGTTTTCAAGCGCGGTAAACGACCGGCAGCTGCCCTTCACTTTGCTCCATCCTAAAATAATTCCTGACCTCAAATTTTGGGCAACTACCTCCGTTCAATCCCAACAAAGTCATCATGTTTTAGAGAAAGTATGAATGGTCCTGCCTGGTTTGCAGATACATCAACTCACGCAACGAGCACAGAGACTGTCAAGGGACCCAACCAATACTCATTTTCTTTGGCCAACTCCATCACAGGTAGACCTTTGTTCAATTCTCAACTCTTATGATTCATTGTGCCAGACCGTGTCCGAAAGCATGCTCGATGTTAGTGTACAAGCAATTCAGACCACTATGTCCCTCGCTCTTTCCATTGGATATCTTGAAAAACCGAACGCCTCGCTATGTAATGAACATGCTCGTAATCACAAGACCATCTCATCCTCATTCGCCCCCTCTTGCTCATCCATGACCCCTAAGACCTTCGCATATGGTACAGTAATTCGCTGCAAGTCGCGATTTTTGCCTGACATGTATTAGCACTGCTTCCAAGACCAGGAAGGCCCACCGACTTACCGAGTATCAAGATCACGCCTTTCAAGAGCTCTTTTCTTGACCATCCGCATAGAGTATCACTTCTATTGCCCCAATGACGATCCTCAATCATCTGCTTCACTCTCAATTTCGCTTCTTGCCCGTCTCCGGTGTCCTCGAATATACTCCCAAGCAGACCCCGAAGAAGCTCTTCAACCTTTAGCTTCAAGCCTTCTACACCGAGCCTTTTTGCGTACATCAACAAGTACACTTGGAACTCGTCTTTTGCGCCCAGCATCATGGCAGCTGCAATCCGGTTTTCTAGATGAGCGATGGAGACACCTGACTCAAACCCTTCAAAACCTTCTCGAGACAGTAGCTGCTTGACGAGTCTGCTGAGGAGTTGAGCTCGTCCTCGAGCGAGGACCTCATTAGTAGTAGTTCGTTCCAGGAAGGGGATGACGCCAGCAGAGACATTCGAACTTGATGTGCCGTTGCCAAGAGCGGAAGTTGACCGGAGATTGCCCACGGAAGAATCCAATGAGTTCCAATACTGACTACCGACCATCCACCAGAGCTCGGAAAGTCGTTGCCATACGTACATTGTTGGCGAGTAAGCATAGCCCTCGCCGTTTGAGAGGGTGACAATGATGCGACCTTCAGAGTTCAGGCGCGCGCCTGTGATAGCCGGAGCTCTCGTGGGATGATCTTGTAGACTGTGTACTGCAATATCCAGAATTGGCGCAAGTGATACAGGCGGATGGGGTGACGAGAGCGACATCATATCCCATATGTAGCATAGACCCGCAGCCGTTACGCAAAGGAGCCATTGATCTTGACAATCCAGAATGACTGGCTGACTTTCAAGTACCAATGCATTGATTAGACGTCGCCCTACGGGTGTCCATGCGTAGACGCTACCATCTTCACAGGCTACAGACCAAAAGTCCGTATTGCCTGTGACTAGAAGAGCACTTCTGGGTAAGTAATCCTGGAACACTGGCTGGCCACGCTTGGTGACAACAATCCGGCATGGCTCTTGGTCCTGTGCTCTTCCCGTGGTATGAGTTGGATTTCGTGCTTCGATCATGATCTCGGCTTGACTGGCGTGATTATTAGTCGCACCATAGCCGTTTGAGTTGCTACCATCAGTGCCACCGCTGTCCCCAAATGTCCGGACGATATGCGAGCGGATCTTGGGCACCGCCAGTCGAACTTGACCAACTGTCAGGCTAGGGTTGGTTACCGCAGGACGAATAAAGTCTGGTGTCGGCTGCTGACCTGCCGGTGCGGTGACAGTTTTTGCAGGAACAAGTCCATGTATGGTGTTTGAGAGGATCGGTATCGCGCCATCTTGGCTGGCAAAAGCAATCTTCTTGTCAATGTGGTCATCTTCGATCCCTTCGAGCTGAGCAAGTCTTCGCTTGTTGCCCAAAAGAAGTGCCGAAAGACCCCCTCTAGGCAAACCATCGAAGGGTTTCGAAAGATCCAAAATTGTCTGTGGCTGGTCAGTTTGGGCTCCTTGTCCAGTACCCGAAGAGGCCATGAGCTGTGGCCGTGGAAGGGAAGATTCATTGCCGGCAGATGATACGAGTAATGGGGCAATGCGCTTCTTCCCGTCTTTAGTGATTGTCACGCGATTCTTGAGCCTCTCCAGCTTCGCCGCGTTGGGATCCTTAGGAGCTTCTTCACTGGCTTTTGTTGCATCTGGCTCATTGCTCTGCCCGTTGGGAAGACCAGATGCCCCATTGGCGCCATTGGTTAGTACTCCAGCAGGCTGTGTAGGGCCGTTGCCATTTGTCAAAGCAGGAGGATGTGGCACGGAATCGCCCATGAGAGCTCCCATTCGGCCTTCTACCCCACGCATTTCACCTTCCTTGCTCTTCTCCTCAAGCAGAAGCCCGTCAGGGCCTTCAATGATACCAGCCCCTTTTCTACCAGCCCCGAACTTAGCCAGCGCCCTCTCATTCTCGTCCAGGGGAGCTTCGTATCCAATTTCGCTGGTCTCGAAAATAACGGCAATTACAGTACCATCCAAGGTCGATAGAAACAGATTTTTGCCATCGGGCGTCCACGCAAGATCTGATATCGACTTCACAGCCATGTCTTGGGCAATCAATAATGGCCTTGGATTGGTCGTGATCCACACGCTTAGAGCTTTGTCCTGACCAGCGCAGGCAATGACCGTGTGTACAGGATTCATTTTGGCATCGAAGTGAGGCCGATTGGGATCTTGGTTAGTAAATAGCCTAGGCGAAAAAGCGCATACTTCTACGGGTGCCTCATGTCCAATGAGATTGATATCTCCGTCCCATGAGCCGCGATTGATGATGGCTACAGAGCTCACGGGTCCATTGACAGCATTGGCAGCGGCTATATGATTGCCATCTGGTGACCACGAGCATCTTCGGAAGTACGTAGTCAGAGGCGAGGCTACAAAGGGAGCGGTGATCGTTTTTTCCAAAACAAAGTTGTTCATCTGATCGTGCGCGGAGGAATGAGGACTGGGGGAGGTGGATCGCCAGATCTTGATAGTCCGGTCATCGCTGGCCGTCGCGAAGTATTTGTTTGCTGGATCGAAAGTTATGCCCTTGACATGGCTTTGATGGCCCACAAGTGTTTTCAACTTGTCAAACGTGTACCCCGACCACACCACGACTTTTGAATCCAAGCCAACGGAAACCAGGATCGACGAATCGTAAGACCAGCCCAAATCTTGTACATCATTGTCATGCCCTATCAATCGCCTGAAAATCTTCCAGCTCTCGATGGGTGGTAGTTCATTGCTTCCTGTCCAAGTCGTCAATGTCTCACCAACATCTCAAGACTATATATTTCAGCATACCAAATACATCAGACTGTGAAGGCGGGTTTGGATCATATTTGTAGATGCACACAACCTTATCGTCTGCCCCGGAAGCCAGATATTGCCCATTACCTGCAAATCGCACGGAGTGTATGGTGCCAGAATGGTAGCTCATCGATGCCAGCTGCCTGGGCTTTGTAAAGTTAGGGTCGGCGGCTTTGTAGATCGCCTCTGTGGACCATATTCGGACGAACCCATCTGTAGAAGAACTTATTAGCTGCAATTCCCTATGAGGAGTGAGAGATCTTACCTCCCGCAGCTGTGACAAGCCTTTTCCCGTCTGGCGAGACATGGCAGCTGTACACTTCGAAATCCTTCTTCTCCCCGCTATGCGTGAGCCATACAGGGCGAATGTAGCGCATTGCAGCAGTCTAATGGTTTCAGCCTGTGGCGCATATCTTGAAAGAAACTATGTTTGGAAGGGAAAGGAATTATAGGCTGTTGACTGTAAATTTGGGAAAAGCGATTGGAGATCTGAGGAGGTTCTGCCTCGCGCCTAACGCGACGGCACGGACGGGAGACAGGGTTGATTTTGGTGGAGACTTACTGGACGCTGTTTCCCGCCAAACTTTCCCGTCTTACCTCTCGCCTACGGCCGCGGATACCAGTAGGGTCTTAGAGACCCGTCTTCCCCTTCGCTTGTCGGCCGGGATACCTAAAGCTCCGATGGGGGACGGTATTGTGTATGCCTCACCAGACCGCCTGCTGGATCATTGGCGGCAGACCTTCAAGTGTCTACCGTGGTGCCACGGTTCCCGAGAGCGAACGGACTGCCGGGGCGTTGCTCCGCGCGTTGATATTCGTGGAAGAAGCGGGAGGCTGTCTCGGAGCTCCAGAAGAGACCATGGGGGAGGAGGTCGGAGAAGAAGTAGCGGCAGGAGTGGTAGGCCTTCGAGGCGGCGACACAGCAAGAACGGTAGGCCCCCGGGGCCTTGCCCCTGCAGTAGCGCCAGTATGGCTCGTACCTATAAGTGCAGTCAGTCTCTGGTGCTAGAGTGAGCCACAATAACAGTCCCAATTGTTTACAGAAGGCACAGTACAATACTCCTGAGACGTATCTAGCCGCTCAATTGCGATATTAAGAAGGTATCCTCAAAGAAGGCTGCTCACCAGGCACAATGCGTCTTTGGAGCTAGAAGCTCCTGCAGCCTCACCAAGCGCTCTTGAGCCCACTGAGGTGGGTCTACGAGGGCCGTCAAAACGCCTCGTTCCGCAAAAAGATTGCTCTCCAGGGAGCGTTGAGCGTCGGAGGTAGGAGGGGGGCGACCAACAAGCCACCACAGAAAACGATGCAGTAGGTTGGCGGTGGGTGCGAGGGCGACGGCGACGGAGACGGCGAGGGGGAAAACGGCAACACAGAGGCCTACGAACCCCCAGACACCACTGAAATCCTAGTGCCACGGCATTTCTGCGAGAATTGGAGCTCTTGTGATTACGTTTATGGTCTATGTTTACGTTTACAGCATTCAGATTGTCAGCCCGAAAGCCAAGTTGTGCCTTCCAATTCTAAAGCTGGAAGGTACGACGTGAGCATGGTAGTCACAGCTGCTGGAAGTCGCTTTGGCGTGGAATAAGACGTTATGTAAGTGGAGAGAGAGGGCTCTACCAACCAATAAGGCATTCCGGAGCTCTGAAACGCGTTTGGGCATCGCTCGCCTTCCTCGACGCGGTCGAATATGATTACTACAAGCGGTCAACGATACGCAAAAGGGAAGTGGGCGAAGGCTACAAAGCGGCCTATGGTAGTATTCAGTTGACAAAGAGGTGATGGAAGTCCTTCTGTTGGGAGATCACCTATCGTAAGCAATGGTACGAAAAGTCCTAATCGAATCTATCTCGTCGCGTCTAGATGCAATGAAATCAGACGAGACATGCGATCAAGCTATAATCGACTGGCAATGCAGGAGGATTTGAAGTTTAGTCTTGAGAAAGTGTTTATATAGGGGGTCTCTAAATTAATTGTATTCATCTATATTGATATATTAATGAGGTCTCTTTGTGGATTAATCTTTCTGGTCTCCTGATTGTTTAGGTCTGGTGCGCGAGTGGGCGGCCCCCTTTGTCTTTGTATACCTGCCCCCTTACTTCCCTTACTCGTCTTGCGTACTTTATTCTATAAACCTGTTTTATCCTCCGTCGTTGAAGCTGCCTGTGGGAGCTTTTGCTGGGTGCAAGCGCCCATGAATTGCTTATCTATATTTCTCGGGCTGTTTACGTAGTATATAGCTAGCCGGTCGAGAACTTCGTTGCTTAAGCTGCTGCGAGGTATCGCCATCGTGATTCGCTTCTTTCCTACACAATATCAGCTTTCTACCCTCAATCTTTGGATTGAATAACTCACTCCCAACTTCGATCACATACAATCCGCGTCGATCTTCGCAGATCTTCTGAGGTTGCGGATGCGGTGTATGACGGGGCCCAGTCCTGACGTATTGGCGGTCGGCTATGCGAGGACACACATCGCACAGGCACTCAAGGCATCCTTCCAATCGCGTGTCGCCCTCTGCGACGCACCTACCGCAGTGCATACATCGTACGACAGTGACTTGCAGCCACACTGGTTCCCAATGGATAACGATGGAAGGGAGAAGAGCTTCTATCGCTTGATTCGAGCCGAATTGTTCCATCAAATGAGCATAACATCTAGCTTCTTTGCTTGATTGCCAATAGAACAAATGCCCCGGACCCCATTCCTTAAACCGGTACTTCCACAGCGTCCGGACGAACGAGCGAGGTACTGTAGGCGTCTCGTATACGAAATGGAGGTCGTCATCACCAAAGCGTTGTCTATGATCTTCGTTCTTGCAGAAGCCACATGCTACGATTGTAGGGCAATTTGCGATGTCTTTCATAAACAGCGTTGCCACCCGCCATTTCACACAATTATTCAGCGTAGTCCGATCGACGAAGGTGCTGGTGTAGAAGTGCCTATTTGTGCTCCGTAGACAAACTAGAGAGACGAGATCCAAGTGAGCGTTAATCGTGTCCAATATCTTGGCTGGTAGTCTTTCTAGCAGATTGCAGGAGCCTTCGAAATCATCTGGGGAGGAATCCTCTGAGTCGACCAAAGTCCGGGACGATGCGTTCCAGCCAAGATCATTGCAGGCCAAGCTCGGACGTTGGCGAGCGGCTATCGGCTTTGTGTGGCTCATATCTGCTTCATTCTCTCGGAAAGCTCTGCGTGTATGCAGCTGCTGGAAGATGTGAGGATTGGACAGCTCCCGAGTCCATCACGTGCTTTGTGCCAAGAAGATAAGGTGTAGGCGCTGATAACAATCCCGCCTGGTAGATATATCCGAATTTCAAAGAATACTAGGGTAGGTTCGATTCATGTCTACCCTTCTATCTGGCAGTAACAAAGAATCTGCGTGTCCCCCTAAGATCTACATGGACATCTCTAAACTCCCACTTATGGTCCGTACACCCGTTTTAAACGAGCCCGCCAACTCCCTCTAATATACGATAGCCCTTGAGTAGCAACATCCACCTTCGTCGGCCAAAGACTACGTATTCCCTTATCTACTCCGTACCTCAGGCACCTCAGCCATTCTCCTTTTTCCGCGCCCGAAAGAGCCACACCCACAGCACCTTTCTGATTGATCTCGGTCACCATCAGCAAAATTCCCATACTATTTCTCGGAATATGACACCGACCTTCACCTAGCTGTGCGGAAACGGCCTCCTCCACGGCGGTAATGAAACCTCGCTATCTCTACGCATCCGGATAGCTTTGTGAACTAAGGGGTAACGCGGTCGACTGGTAGTACGTCAGCACTATCCGGCAAGCAGGGAAGCTATCATTCTCTACTCACGGGATACCTTTATAGACATTGACGAGCATCAATGCCATACCCACCCCGAAGCAAGCTAGATGTGCTTGGATTCTTCCATGGAGTCTGCCTTTCTCGAAGTCCGGCAGGTTGTCGTAGTGCTCTTTTCTCAACGCAGAGAAATAGTCAGATAATTTTGACGGCATGGTGCGTGAGGGTTGGATAGTAGCGTTTGCAAATAGGATGCCTCTGAGAATTCATATGAATTAGCAGATGGGCCGGGCAAATTTTCCTGAAAGTGGGGCTGACTAAAGGTGGGGGAGGAAGCTTCCGCTTACAGCCGATTCTCATATGATAGATCCTTCGTCTCTTCTTTCCTCCAGCGGGCTTGATCCCGTAGTCCAGTTGCGAGATTTGCTTGATGACATTGGCGGATTGGAGCTACAAGTAGGGTAAAATGTCCAGAAATCTATCCAGGAACAGCTGCTGGACAAGGATATAAGAGGAACGCCATCTTTCATAGCCTTGGAGCTGTTAGGGTGGGCTTCAAGACCAAGAAAAAGACTTTTATCGCCCGTTGGAGACTTCCACGAGATGAAGAGTAGTAACGTAGAGTAAGACCTAGATTAGCTAACCGGTTAGTAAGCTGGTGGCAAAGCGAGCATTGTCTTGTGAGAAAGAGGCTTCGTTTATGATCAAAACGCTTCATTTTTTTGAATATGAAATTACGAGTATAAAACAACTAGCATTGGTTGAGTATCTACAGCTCAGATCCATGGCCATATACTCGTTTCTACAAATTGGACACTCAAAAAAACATCATTATTGGGAGGCTTTTTCGTGCTTGATGGATATTGCGCCTACCATGCACGTCGTGAGGAAATTGGGGGTAGATATCTGCCTTCTTTGACGGCGAAGGAGGAAGGGATACAAAAGGAGAGTGCAGAGAGATTAGCGGATCAAGGAGTATTGGGGGAGAAAAGAGAGCCGGATTTATAACATTTCAAGTCTCGTCTGTCTAGTCGGGTCAGCCAGAATCACGCGACGCTCACCCAGATTGCGTGACGTTGATAGCGGTGAGGTCGGGGCAGATTTCTGTCTTCTTGGGGCGTAGCGCGACGGGCGTACTTTCAGAGTCGTTTTTGGTGGAGGCTTTTTCGAGAGTACCGATCTCACGAAGAGGTCAGGATATTTCAACAATTAATTGGATTTGGTCTAACACAGTTGATGGGCAAATTATAGATATAAGCTTCAACTACTGCTTTTACAGCAATTACTAGTCCGTCGTTGCTGTAGTATATCTGATCAAAGTTGAAAAGGTTCCTCCTCTCAGTGCTAGCGCATCTAGAGGTTTAATGTTGGATCCATAGAATTATTGGGCTTCGATAGGAATAGCGGTATAATCACTATGAGAGGTCCTCAAGGTAGAACGAAGATCCTCTTATGGAGCTGACCGTCACCACTCCATTGTAAGGTAGCCTTGCTGAAAGACTACACGTTGGGATAAGTCTACCAAGTCTACCAAGTCTCACACTCGAATTGTTGTCTATCTTTTGTCTCTGAATATATCTACGGAGGGCGGGTCCTCAGATCTTGGATTTCTAGTTGGTATTGTATCTAGACACACCCTCTGTGTCCTCGATCCTGAAGACATACTTCACAGCACTGGCCTTTCCATCCTTAAGATTTTACAAAGCTTGCTGAACACCTCCCAGTCCGCCTGGTACTACCTCATATGGATGCCCCTTGAAGTACCCCTTCTCTGAACCACGTGCAAAGTATCGGAAGAAGGCCATAGCAAACTCTTCATTACCTGTCTGCTTCCCAGTCTTCTTTGGCCAAGGATCGTTATCTGTGCCAATTTGCGCGCCGCCCACCGTTGCGAGAGACTTCTCCACAGTCGAAGGAATTTCTTTGTATTCCTTTCCTGGCAGTACCAATGTGATCTTCCCGGTCTTATGGTCCAGCGCCTCGCAGATATTCTGGTAGCTGCCGTGATCATTTACGGCGTCGAAAGCGTACTCGACTTTGCTGCGGTCGCCCGGGTGGAATTCGACCACGTTTGAGCCAACAGCATGGACGACCCCAGCAATATCATCCCCTTGATTCACACCTTCGCCACCCCATTCTGGCCGCTTTCAATCTTTTGGGTTTGAACCAGAAACCACGACTTTCGTCACAATTTGGGAGAGTTCAGGCACAGGGATGGGCGATTCTCTGATTTCGACTTTTGGGCCTTTGTTGATGATTGCTTCCTTCATTTTGGCAGAGTAGGTGGGGGACAAAGTCTGTGTGAAGTTTCAGAGATTTGCTAGCAGCCACTGCTGGTATAAAGGACATTGAGTATTTCAGTAGGGACTCAGTAGGGATTTGTAAACAGCCCTTCGTCGATCGATGAAATGATCTCTACCCCACAAAAAGTCAATCTCCGCAATTGCCGGACTTAAGCTGTTGGGTAGTAATAGGATGCTGAAGCCCTTCTGGTCATGATTCGAAAGTCATAAGAGCTTAATATGTGCGCGAATGAAGGGTATCGAAGCTGTCCAGATTCTGTGAGATCGCAAATTCTGTCATTCTTTCTGCCGCATCGGCTTTGCCTTGCGTTTCTTGAATACCACTCGGGGCTCTTGTGCACCCAGCTCTGATTTGATTGGGGCAGCTTCAGCCTCGTCCTGTGCTGGTGTCGCGTCTGGAATAGCAGAGGTGTCCGAGCTTTCTTCTCGTTTGATCGATGGTACGTCCGGTGCATGATATGGGGCATCCTCTTCCTTAATAGCTGTGTCCGCTCGGTCGGCTGGAGGGACTGGCATTTGAGGCTTCTTATCCCCTAAGTCTTGGTCACCCCTCTTCAAAGATTTAGCGTTGTTCAGCAGAACTTCCAGATCGTCTTCCTCATCATTTGCGCTGGGATAAGTCCGGGTCGTTGAGCCCCATCCTCTCCTAACCACTGTCTCGCCTGCTTCATCCTCTTCTTCCTGCCCTTCAAACTTCCTTTTCCGTATTCCTATAGCCAATCTACCAGACTTCACATCCTCGTCTTCCTCTCTTTTGGGAGTGTCGTAGACCACCCTCTGGGATGTGACCTGCCAGTCTCCCACCATAGCCATCTCCTTTCGAAAGTCATCTGGCACAGCCACACCCATCTCCGCCAATTGCTGGAGCTGTTTCTTCCGGTCGGCTGGCGTCGCTTGTCTCGACGCACTGGATTGCGGTATCGCAGGCTTCCTCTCCCATGGGTTTCCTCCATCCTTTGATGTAGACCCCGATACGACGCCGTTCAGTCTTTCAACCTCGTCCTTCGCTCTTTGCTTGTCACGCTCTTCCCGCTCATGGCCCCTGTGTAGATCTCGTAGAGAGCGCTTGAGGTTGCCTTGGTGCTTGGGCGTCGCTTCATGATTAGTTTTCTCGAGCTTAGTGTCGCGGACAAAGGTCTTGCAGTATTTGCACCAGTATTTAGGCTAAGGATATGGATTTAGTAAGCTGCCGAGGGGTTTTGGGGCCGTTGTACGAACTGTAGACTTCCAGTATTCTGACATGGCCAACGCCCGGTGGGACTTCTCGCCTGCAGGACGCTGATGGAAAAATGGTGCAATCGGCAAGACCTGTCGGCCAGTATAAGTAGCATGAAATGGTAAAATACCCAAGTCCTCGAAAAATGAATTCCCCAAGTAATAGCAACTCTAAGAGAGAAGTTCCCAAAAGCGAAATACACGTACTAGCGCGGTAGGGCTGGCAGCGAGTTCGATACTTGGACGTGCTTGGGGCTTCTGACCTACCATTTAGAGCATATGAACCTCTACATCTCCTGGATTGAGCGACAACAAGCCAAGGGCTTCAACTGCCCTCAGATAAGCAATCATGACATTCTTGGAATCATCCGTGCCCGCTGCTAGGCGAGCAGCATCAACGCTCCTCCAAAGCCCTCGACATATACATCCTTACTCCAAGCTACCCTCCACCACACCGTGTCTCTACGCCAGCCACTCGAATACCCTTTCGAATAGACGAACTCTCTCGACATCCCCTTTCGTCTCAGCAGTCGGACCCTCTCTTCTCGGTTCCGCTCCCAGCTCTTCTGCTTCTCCAACAGCCTACTTTCAACGGCCCTCCCTTCCCGCCAATACATTAATCCGTTTCGTGCCTCAGCAAACAGCATGGATAGTGGAACGCATGGGAAAATTCAACCGGATTCTGGAGCCCGGTATAGCTATTCTGATTCCCGTGATTGACCGCATAGCCTACGTCAAATCATTGAAAGAAGCTGCAATGGAGATACCAAGTCAGAGCGCCATCACGGCTGATAACGTTACGTTGGAACTTGATGGGGTGCTGTATACGAGGGTCTTCGATGCGTACAAGGCTTCCTATGGGGTGGAGGATGCGGAGTACGCGATCAGTCAATTGGCGCAGACGACCATGAGGAGTGAGATCGGTCGACTTACACTCGATCACGTTCTACGGGAACGAGCGGCACTGAACACGAATATCACCGAGGCGATCAATGAGGCAGCAAGGGACTGGGGCGTGGTGTGCTTGAGATACGAGATCAGAGATATCCATGCGCCAGAGGGAGTAGTGGGCGCTATGCACAGGCAAGTCACAGCTGAGAGGAGTAAGAGAGCAGAGATCTTGGAGAGCGAAGGACAGAGGCAGAGTGCCATCAACATCGCCGAGGGACGGAAGCAGAGTGTCATCCTCGCTTCTGAAGCGTTGAAGTCTGAACAGATCAACATGGCTAGTGGTGAAGCTGAGGCCATCCTGGTCAGGGCCACCGCTACGGCTAAGGGAATTGACGCCGTGGCCAATAGCCTCAAGGACGGGCAAGAAGCTGCTAGAGGCGCTGTCGGTCTGACCGTGGCAGAAAAATACGTCGAAGCATTCGGCAAGCTAGCAAAAGAGGGCACCGCAATTGTTGTACCAGGAAACATGGGCGATATGGGCGGTATGATTGCCAGCGCGATGGGGATGTATGGCAAGATCGCTGAAGGGCAGGCGAAAAGCATGTCAGCGGGTCTGATCAGGGATAAAAATGCGGGTGGAATAGGAGACCAAAATGTGGATGCCGCGATGGGGAAGACGGATGAGGTCGCGAAGAGTGTTTTGCAAGGGTTCGAAGAGACGAGGAGGAAGCGGTAGCAAGCGCGAAGAGCATTTCGATTCCCCTCAATGAGTGTATAAATAGATACAACATTCTACTTAATCGTTGAGAAAGAGAGTTCTCGAATTTGAGCAGCTTGTTAACATCATCTTGGGCTGTGGTATTCAGCAAGTTGGGCTCCGGAGGTTTAGGGGCAATGTTTGATCTAATCGCTAGATGAAGGCTGATTAATTAAAGTATGTCTATGAGCCAAAAAAAAACCCCCCAGATACTGTCACATTATCCAACACAACAGGCCCTTTTTCTATATCCAAACACCTCGCAGACAATCTCAAAACATACTCCCATCACTTGATAAGCTCCCACACCTATAGTCATCTGGTTCTCTATTCACATCCTAATCATTTTCCTGGAAGGGTCGTGTCCTTTTCGTGAGCTGCTCTCGTTACTTCATCACCATTTGTCTTCGTGTGCTTCCAAGCTTTGACCAGGTCTTCTGTGATTGCCATGGAAGCAGCGTTTGCAGACGCCTCCGCTCTCATACTCTCTGCTGCTCGTCTGTCCATGAGTTTTGTCTTCTTCCTCTGCCTATACTTTTCCATAAGACCCATTGGTCGGGATTTGATCTTTTTGACCAACACCGATGTGAGCTTACTGGCTTCAGAGCGTCGGAGGGCTAGAGCTTGGTCTGCCGTCTGATCTTTCAAGCGCTGCTCCTTATCCTTGCTACGCTGTTTCTCGATGAATTTGCGCTGGAGTGGCGTCAATTCGTGATTGATGTAGCCAGCTTTCGCTACTAGCTTCATGGCTTTGGTCTTGGGCCGTGGCCTAGACGTAGGTTTCCGAGTTTGTGGCGATAGGATCAATCTGTCGTCTTCGTTAGGAGGAGGGCCAGGCGTGACGGTAGACAGCTTTCGGGTGCCATGAAAGATTGGGACTTGCCTTTTCGCGTGCGCGGGCTCTTCTGGCAGCTGGGTTTGCTCCTCCACAGCTTGCTCGATGACTTCGTCACCCTTTAGTCTATGATCCTCGATCTCACCGGATCCTGTGACACGTTTTTTCTTGGCTGGCTGCTCTTGCTCTATCTCCATTAGATCAGCAATCTCCTCGTTGGCGATTCTTTGTTCCTCGTCCTGTGCCATAGTTGTGAAGTAGTTGAGATATAGCGATGTAGCCCCGTCTCTGGGTATGTTGAAGATCCGCCATTGTTTCAAGTTGAAGTCTCGTTCCCAGGTTTTCATCTGGAACATTCGTTCTATATATTCCATAGGCACTGTGTGCCAGACCCTTCTCTCAGGGTCGTCGAAACTACCTCTGGGCGGCCAGTCGCTTGTGCCAATACCGTGGGAGCCATCAACTCTATTGTTGATAGGGGACACTTCTCCACCGAACATTGTCTCTTCCCAGGCTCGTCCTAGCTCGGACGCATTTTCGACGCTCTGCCAATCAAGCCAATATGGCTCCCTGTAGAATCGTGAAGTCTGCCAATCAACCCATTGGTCAACCCGTTGTTGTATATGTATGCCTTCGATAGAATGAGCTAGCTCATGTATGACTAAAACAGCGAATTGAAAGTTGAACCGCAGCTTCTGTGAGATTTCGGGATACTGCAGTTGGCTCAACTTCTTTGCAACTGTATAATAGTCTGCATGAAGTCTCACGATTGAGCGGATCAGGGGCTCCTTTCGTCCATGGGCTTCCTTTTGGATCCCCCTGTAATCGCAGATAGGGTCGGAGACGCCCCAGGCGCCGGCTTGAATTCGTGTACCCGACAGCTTATGTTTGAATCTAAAATGTATCAATCTAGATTCGCCTAGGTGCTTGAGACGCTTGATGATGGCGTCAGCTCGTTGTTCCGTCAATCCAACATGGCTCTCAATGCGCTGGGATGCCTTGCCGTTCTGCTCACTCATCTCTTGGTCGATGGTTCTGTCACCCATAGCCAGCGTGACCCAAAATTGCATACACACTGGTTGGGTAAGAAACATCGTCGCCAACTGCAGACCAGGAATAAGCTGATCATATATCGGGTCTGGCACGTCGTCGAAGCAAGAGCGATCGAACAGCGGATGAATATCATTTGTCAAGTTTGAAGGCCTGCAGTCTTCGAGGGACACTGCGCCAGTACCATTCACTTCGTGAGGCCGAAAGCCGTAGGGTTCCTGCAACGAGCTTCGCCGCAATTTCTTCGGGATGGCGGTTGAGGCCCGCTTTCGTTTCTTTAGATGGCTCTTGACATCCTGCCGTGACTTGTAGAAGGCTGCAGGTGAGATCGCCTCCTCCATTGTGTAGCCTTGCGGCACCTGCACCCATAATGGAGTAGTGACCGCCTTGTCTCTAATCACCACACTCTCATTAATTCTCGTAATTAAAGATGCTACATCCGCATGGAATCTAGGCTCAAACGTAGCCTCGGGTATCAAGTCATCAGAATACCGCGATTCGCGGTCCCCACCTTCGTCGTCGGAGTCTCGGTCAACAGAGAGCTCGTCCAGTGGCGGAGACTTGTCTCTGATATCCCCTGCAGCGCCACCGTAGAATTCTAGTGGCGTAGACTTTGGTGCAGTGATGGGCGCTGATCCATAGACACCGCCCTCCACATCATTCATTACGCCCTTCATGACGCGTGATTTTCGTAGTAGTGAAAATTCGCGTATATAATCGGCGAATTGGTAGTTGGGAGAGCCGGGAGGCGTGCCGAGTCTACCAAAGGGTGTTGAAGGGCTGCGCGAGACGCAGGCAGTCGCCATCTTGTACTTTGCAAGTCTTTGCTCAAATAACAATGACTTGCGTCGAAGACGTATAGTGGCTTTGTCGAGGCTTTGTCGCGCATTACAAAGGTATTGGGAAGGAGAGAAAGACCAGTGGGGAACACAAAGCTAAGGTGGCAACGCGTGTTGGGGGACAACGATTCACTATCGTGGCGTGATGAGGAGGACCATTCACATCTCGTCTGAGCTTGGAAAGTGAAAATGAAGGAAAATGGACCTTAGCAAAACTCTTTACGGAGGAGCAAACTTCTCAGTCGTCCTCATCGGAGCTATAGCCTCCAAGACCTAGTCCAGCAGTGGCTGCGGATTTAGAAATCGTTCCGCTGGCCTGCTTTGTAGTGGCCGTTGCTGACGCTTTGTCAGGCTGAGTGGGATGTGAAATTACTGTCTCGGCTGGTGACTTCTCCGTCGCTGCTATTCCAGATAAAACTTTATCTCTCTCTCTAGTATCCTCCGCGGGTGTGATAGCTTTCTTCTCCTGGACGTCGGGGCTCGCACACTCGAGCTCCTTTGGCGTCTCAACCGTAGAGCTAGACTTCCTCAACTTCACCCCTTTGAACCCCTCCTTCTCCTTAGCCCTCTTCCTTTTCCTAGCGTTGACAGCCCACGCCGACCCCTCCGCCGTAGGACTCGCCGCTTGTGTTTCCCCAGTGCCCCCCTCCGTACCCTCACCCTCCGCAAGTATGACCTTGTCAGCCTCCTCCTGCTGCCTTCTGAAAATATCAAGCTGCTCTGTAGTTTCTCTCTTCACAGCCTCCTCCTTCGCCCTTGTGGATTCAAGTACCGAGTCTAAGAATTCGATCTCGTCTTCGTCAAGGTTCCGAAATTGGTTCTTGAGCTTGATGGATTCTTCAAAGGCTTCTTGTTTGGCAGCTACATTGGGCAAACGCACACTAACACGTGAGTCAAAGATCCAAAGAATGGGTGGGCTAACATGGAGGCAACAAGTCACCTTTGTTGCCCTGAAGCACTTCGTATAGAGTCTTTCCGCCTTGCTGCTGAGACTCTTCTTCTTTACGGCGACGGTTGGCTTCGATCTCTTGCTGTGCTTTGAGCCATTCGTTGTCGCGCTCTACAGGCTTGTCGACTGTTCCTCCTGAGACGAAGCCTGAAGACATAATGCAGCTATGAGTCAGATGTGGGTGTCTCGACGTGGAATGTATCAGCCTAGGCGAGTCTTTGGTGAAAATAAACTGAGTCTATGGCAGACGTAGAAGTCTACAGTCATGCCAATGATACTAAAAGTTCACATTGAAAAGACAATTGTTGCAAGAAATTTGTCTAGCTTTAGCGTATGCAGAAAGCTGTGCAATCCTGGGCACTTTTTTTTTTCGCGCTACACGCACGACCAAGTCCACGAATAAAGCTTCTAAAATATTAACTTTATATCAGTAGATAGCTCTACCAAATAGAATTTCAACGCCGTAGTAAATAAGTTATCTAGATCGATGAATAATATATTATAAGGCTTTAAAGATTAGTAGTAGACTTAGTAAAGTACGCAGGGCTTTAGAACGGATAAGCGCTAAGGGATTAACGTAGAAAGTCTAGTTTCTACGCCTAATTTCTAAGATCGTAGCTGTAAACTTTAATCCCTAATATGTCGGTTAAATTTATTCTTACGGTCTTAGAATCGCCTTAGATTAAGCTATCTACTTATATAATGCTATTATCTCAAAAGCGTTGTTTGTAGATTTGAGTTTCTACATATGGGGGAGCGGGGGGAAAAAAAAGTGCTAAGGATTGCACAGCTTTCTGCATACGCTAAAATAGCCTTGACAGCAGCGTTAGCCCAGGCTTCCAATTCTACGAACCACCCAACTGTAATCATATACACCATCTCCATACATCTTCATACTCAATTCTTGACATAGTCGACCCAAGTAAAACGCCTCGCAAGATCCTCAGCCACCATGCCTCTCGTCGTACCCGGTATGATGGGCAAGAATTCCATCGCCACTAACGATAAAGAAGAATGGATGAGCAAGCTTCTGGGCAAGAGGATCACCGAGGGTTCGAGCGATAATATGGTATGTGATAGATTCCGTTACGATTGCGGCTGAGGCAGACTCGTATGCTCACGCTTTAATTCCAGAGCTTCGCAAAGCAAGATCTCCCGAAAGAGCATAGGATCCTGGAGCCTGGTGCCGTAGCTACGACGGATGTTAAGCAGAATAGGTTAGTAGAACAACGATGTGTGTATCGCAGAGGCTGAAGCTGAAGCTGATGGTGAGATAGGTTGAATGTCCACCTGGCTGAAGACGGGACTATTAGGGATGTCAACTTTGGGTGACGGCTTTGAATGGCCTTGATGAGAACATGATTAGATCTTCCTCTCAACTTTATATATCTTACCCCATGGTCACACGCCCACCTACTAGCGCCTCAGTATATTCTGTATGGGACCCTCTTTTTCATGACCTATACCTACCTTATGCATGCTATCACATTAGTTGCTAGTAACGTGACTATTCGGTGCCAGTGTGACATATTCTCTAGCGTGCTTTGAGGCCTACTTGAGGCCAATTGCTTACGCATAGAACTCTTCTTCTTCCCTCCTTAGCTCTAGTCACTTCAGCATCTACTTACTCTGAAGTATGCTTCACTCACCACTAGGGCTTGTCGTTACAATCTCGACCAAAGTAAAACGCCTCCAAAGATACTCATCCACCATGCCTCTCTCCGTCCCCGGACTGAGGGGCAAGAACGCCTTCGCCGCGAAGAACTCCATCGCCACTAACGACAAGAAAGAATGGACGAGCAAGCTTCCGGGTAAGAAGATCACCGAAGATTTGAGCAATAATACGGAATGGATGAGTAGGCTTCTGGGCAAGAAGCTCACTGAAGGCTCGAGCGGTAATATGGTATGTGATATTATCCCTCACGATTGTAGCTGAGGCGGACTCGTATGCTCATACTTCACCTTGCTGTAGAGCTTTGCAAAGCAGAACCTCCCGAAAATTTATACACTTGCGATTACGATGTGAACAAGATAGTAAAGAAAAAATTTGTTACTATTGCAGGGACTGATGCTGACGGTGAGATAGTTCGAATGTTCACCTGGCTGAAGACGGGATTATTATCAATGTTCAATCTGGGTGAGGGGCTTTGGAATGGCAATCACAAGGCTAAGGCTGGATCCTCCCTTCAGCTTTGGCACCACTGCTCCCATCTCATGTATGCTTGCATCCCGATATGAAGCTATGATGATGCAAAATAAACTGAGCTTCAAATGTCGCAAATGCACAGTCTAGATTCGTCATATGCAGAAATCATCCCCCACAGCATCAAGTACTTCTCTTAGCGCCTGTTGCATTTCTTCATCCCGCCAAGCAGCCTTCAAAGCCCTCAGTACCAATCCGTAAAGCCTATGCAGATGTTTCTTGTGCTCTGACGTGACGCCTGGCGCTGCAGGTATGGCTCTAGGCTCAGAATCCAACTCTATCAGCTTTCGCAAGATGTAGAGCATCTCCTTCTTCTGTGACCAGGGCTGCGGCATGAGTCCTCGTAACGGATGATCCATCACATATGCTTTCAATGTAAGACCTACACGGAGTATGAGATAAGGAGCAGCTGCTTGAGCAAGTCTTATGCGCTCAGGCGAGCTGTCATGGACCGCGACGAGGCTGAAGAGCTCGTCAAGGAGGAGGTAGCTCATATTGGATCGAGGTGAGGATTGAAGGTCATTGACACGGCCAATGTGGGTACTTCGAAGCCCCTCAAGGAGTTCTTGACCCGGTCTGGCGAGATCGTCTGGATGGGGTTCGTGGATAAGAGAATGTTTGAAAATGGACTCCGCATATTTCCGTCGGACGTTATCGGGGATATCAGATGATCCAAGAGCAGGGATGATGAGCTTTCGCATTCTTGAGAAGGCGTTGATGTCGAAGTCCTGATCTTTGGGGATTGCTGTCCAATCGGTACAGGCATCACAATCAGCCGCCACGATACCATCGCTAATCTTGACAGCAGTCTCCCAAAAGTGGGGATTATCATCTCTGGCATCCTGAGATCGTTGGACTACAGGCATGGAAGCTTCGAGTATAGTCAAAGCGGTTGCTGTGGCTTTGGACCAGGGATATGGCTCCTTACCTTCGGGTTGCCACACGTATTTGAGCTGTATCGGGACCGCTAGTGCATCGCTAGATTTTGTGACAACACCACTAGCGTGGACTCTCGGCATTCCGATATGTCTGTTCACATAGGACTCAAGCAGTCCCATTGCGGCCTTCGACAGCGCCACGTAGGTCTGCTTTTTCCTCGTAGGATCAGGCTCCTGCTCATAAGCCAGAGTAACAAAGCCATTAATAGACCCTACGAGGGAGTCAACCATTTGCGGTGAGTTTGTAGGAATCGATTTGACGCCTTCCAGAACCATGGCCTGGACCGGCGTCATACGATCAACGTCGGTGCTGTAGGCCGAGGCATTGGAGCGGACAACGCAGAGGCGTATTTGCTTCAGAATTGACTCCGTTTGCTGCGGTAGGGTTTCATGACCAGAGAGACGAAGGCTTTGTCGTAGGCATTCCAAGTATGCCAGAAGAGCGTCTTGGTTACCCGACTTAACTTTTGAATCATCGGCATGGTCTGCAGGGTTGCCACCGTCCCACAATTCCCAGGCCTTCTGGAGTAGAGCTTTGTCGACGGTCTTGTTGTTCTCAATTTCAGATAGTATCTTGTTCGTGCCAGCAAACACGGCGTGGCTGACGCTCAAGACGCGGCGCAGCAAAAACTTCGCGTAAACTTCAAACAGATCCTTGGACATGATTGCAAGGCCTTTATCATCCTTGTATGTATTAGTCCATTGTGAGAATAGGCTCGAAATCCCTTCGATCTCCACCATTGCGGTCTCATTCCAGCCTTGTGCTCCATCGCCTGGAATTTCAGCGTGCGCTGCTTCTTGCGCCTCATGGTATCTCATGGTGTTCGCGTTGAGCAATTTTATCAGAATAGTCTTGAAACAAATATGCAAGGCTTGAGGTGCAAGCTGGTCACTGCACGCCTCGAAGATCCTAAATAATGTATGTAATGCGCCTATATGAAGTCAGTCGTTGGCATCAAGTCGACCTGAGAGGCACAACTGCTTACTGTGTCGGACTTCAAGCCTATGGTCCATTGACAGGAGCGTTATACGGTGTAGCAGATAGAGCCACATCGCTGGTATGGATTTCTCGGGATCTTCGCTCTTCGCCCAATGTGCAAGATCCTCATTCGATGGGCTATCTGACTCGAGGCATTGAAAACTGATGCTCTCGTCTTCACGTTGAAGAAAATCCGAGACATTGCGGAAGAATGTTGCGGTCTGGAGGATTACGTAAGTATCTACTCCAATATAAATACGCTTGAAAGTGGAGTGCTTACCGTTAGAGATATATTGAGGTCTTGGTCTTGGACGCAGTAGTAGTAGAGTGTATCTAAAAGCGACAACCGATGGGTAGGTGGGACAGAGGTCAGGAAGTCGGAACAAACAAGTTGCAGTGAGCCGAACGCGGACCTGACGAGCTTCCAATTCGGTGAACTACAGTAAGATGCCGGCAGGTCATCTCTCCTGGGATTTTCTACTGACGTGGCATTTTCAAAGATGCTGTTGATGATTGCGAGGACACTGCCCCACCCGACCTCCAATGAGTCTCCACAATGGTCAATGATGGCTTTCAGAGCCTCTAGAGCTAACCGATGGATCTCAATCTCACAGTCCCGGGAAGACTTCGTGCCCTGTGATTTGTGCAACGTCGATATCTCGTTGCGGAGAGCGTACAGGCTTCTGCCTCTGATATCATCCCGTTCTTTCTGCGACAGTAGGTCCTCGGAGATCGCCACCGCAACCACTAAGTCATTGCATGCATTTGCTGCTTTAATGCGGACATCAGATCGTGCTTTTGCGGAACCAAGAACGTAAGTGAGTGTCTCAAGGATAAACTTCCAACCCGTGACTAAAGTGTCGGGCTGAAGCATACGTGCCACATTGCTCTGGATTACGTCGTCTAATTTTTCGATAACGAATCCATTGCTTTGCACCACGACTTCTCCCTCCCTAGCTATACCAGATACACTTCGTGCTTTCTGGTGTCTCCGTGTGGCAGGGCTAGGCGAGAGTAAGCCATCCGCTGGGGGAACAAGCGGGCCCTCGATGTCTAGTAGTGAGCAGAGACATGTTACGAAATCCAAGAATGCCTCACTTGGTAGCTCAGCTGTGCTTTCAAATAGCCTTGACGAGGCAGTCTCCGCAGCGGTGACCTCGAGCCCTAGATCTTCAGCCCCATCTGCTCTTTCCGCTGCAGCCTCGCTCTCGGCCTTGCTGGCTGATCGCTTCGACTGCTTTCGGCCTGCCTTTCCTGAAGAGGAGATAATGAGGTCTGCTTGCAGGAGTGTCTCTAGAATTATGGTCCATGAGGTTTTCAGGACTGGACCCAGCGCAATACCCAAATTGAGTAGAGCGCGTAAGCAAAGAAGATGCCGTGTGTTCATTGTAGGCATGGTCACGTCCATGGACTGTTGACGAATGCTTGGAGCGGGATTGGAATCACGCTCGCCGTCAGCAATATCTTCGCGAAGCATAGTCTCTCTGCCATTTGGTTGGGGACTGGGTGCAGTGCTTTTGATGGGTGGTACGGCGTGTTTTCCAAGAGTTGTAAGAAAAGCATCTCTGGGGGTGGCCAAATCAAGAAGCCCAGCAATTTGGGTGAACTTCTGAAAGGAGCGAACGAGAGCGTGGTAATTGTCCGAGTCCATAGTTGCGTTGAGATATGTAGATGACGCTGCAAGCAACGCAGGCCAGCAATGGTCGACCATCTGTGCTGAAGTCGAAATTTGGCTATACAGTACATGCTCTTTCAGGCTCAGTGGGTTGACGGGTAGTTTGCGGGATCCAAATGACTGCCTTATTATGGGCCTTTTCTCGCTTGAATTGGGACTGCCGTTCCCGTCGACTTCTTTGAGAGTGGACTGTCCCCTCTTCGCTTTGCTCTCGACTGGAACCGTGAAAGGCAATAGAAAGCGAGCAAGACCCTCGGAGAACCTCGTAATGCAAGCCAAAGCCAGACTATAGATGTACGTTGCAGGCAGGCTCGGAGGCTCGGATTTGTCGAGGTGCTCTATGCATGGTGTCCTGATAGTACTCCATTGCGCGCTTATCCCATGATGGTTCATGTCATTGCTGGTAACAGAAGCCCCAATACTTCCCACAAGGCCACCGGCTTGAAGCGCAGCCTGTTCACCAGAGTCATTGCTCTGATGAGAGATTGGGACTGACGACTGCTGCCCAAGGCCTATGATATGAGGCTTCTCAGCCGCTAGACGCACAAGAGCACCCAAATGGTCTCGGACAATGTTTTTCTTCTCATCCGCTTCGTCATAATGAGCGTAGATACTCCTGATAAGAGCAGGCTCTGAGTGGATCCCTCGAAATAACTCCAGGCAAAGGGCACGCTTCCAAGGTGCAGCAGCATCGGGATCAAGCATGTGGTTCAGCAGGCTAAGAGCCATCTCGCATTCAGGGGCAAGCGCAAACAAAAGACGGCTGAGGATCAAATGTAGAAGCCTCATCGTGCGTACCGTAGTCGAGAAGCTTGCCCTTTCAGACAGGATTCTGACGATCAAAGGCATCAGTCGCGAGCGCAGTACGTGAATTTGCTCTAGATGAGCCATGACAGTGTCGGCGTGATTTGCCAATATAGACTCTAAAAGTTCCAGACCAAAGTTCTGCGCTAGGCTCGCTGCACATAGGAATATTGGCCTTTGTCCCTCCGTCAAAAGGCATATGTCCTCCAGCAGCCGATATGCATCTAAGGTGGCTCCATGTATCGAGACGTCGCCACCACCAAAGGACACCTCCATGGAAGGCTCGTCCTGCGATGGTTCATCATCTGCACTTGCAACTTTCTCGAATGTCGAGTTCACTAGCTGTTGCAACGCAGCTGCAGCAGTGTTCGACACAACAGCTGTCTTATTGTTGTACAACAGGAAACACACCTCAAACGCTGCTACCAGAAGTCTTCCAGTCAGACTCTTCGCATAATTCTGCAATAGAGAGGGAAGCGCCTGGAGCACTTTGAGCTGGATATCAAGGGCTAAAGTTGCACATTCTCGAAAGGCTTCCAAAACCTCGGTCAGTGTCTCCTTGGCCAGTGCATTAGCGACAACCAAGCGCTGCAGACCAACAACGCCGCTGCCTGCGAACTTGGGATTTCGTGTACTACATGCAAGAATGAATGGCTTCACAAAAGATGGTCGACTTTTCAAATCTCTTTCAAAGTCAGCTAATGTGTGTATCAGGAGTCTAGGCAGGCCCACCTGCTGCGATTTGGGCCTCGGATGTTCGGGGTAGATTCTTGAGATCATTCAGAGATTTTTCTGTGGCACTTCTGAGATCTGCGTTCTTTCTTTTCGACTCTTGTATCAAGGTCGAAAGCTCCGACGTGAGAAGTTGAGCCGTCATGCTCACAACGCATGGTCTACCTAGCCACGACTGTAAGTGTCAACAAACATCGCATGACGAAACCTTTTGGTTCGGACAATTATAGATGTTAGCCATATATGATTTGGAGGAGTTGACACGTTTTGGTGCTAGCGTTTTAGATGCCTACAGGTTAATTACCGCTAGTAAGATATTCATGTAATGTAAAGTGGGCTACCGCTTCCTCAAAACACCAATCAGTCAACACCAGAGATTCCGATAGCCTTGTGCCTGTGTGACTCAACGAAGCGGGGCTACCTCTCGGACTGAAACCACCTTTCATCTATCTCATTCCTCGTACAACCCAAATATCTCATCAAACAGCAAACATGGCGAAAGTGCCCAGGAACTTCCGGCTTCTAGAGGAGCTCGAGAAAGGCGAGAAGGGGCTCGGGGCAGGCAAGCCAAAATGTACCGCATTTACGGGGTAAATCGTTGACTATTCTCGACAGAGGCTTGCTCTTACGGCCTGTCAGACGGAGACGACCTGTTGATGTCGAATTGGAATGGAACAATTCTCGGGCCCCCACACGTACAGACCTCTCAGCCGAACCCTTCCTATGTACAGATGCTTACGGCCCGCTACATAACAGAGCGCACACGAGAACCGTATCTACAGCCTGAACATTCACTGCGGACCGAATTACCCTGATGCTCCTCCAACCCTGCAATTCGTTTCCAAAATCAACCTTCCATGTGTAGACCAGAGAACAGGCAAGGTACGTGTTAGCAATAGCCGTCGTATGAAAGAACCAGTGCTGAACAAGACCACAGGTGGACCCTGCTAGGTTGCCATGCCTCTTCCAGTGGAAGCGTGAGAATACTATGGAGACAATTCTGGTTGAGCTACGGAGGTATGGCTGCTTCGCATTGACCTCCAACATCGCCTTCTCTAATGAGAACACGTCAGGTTCATGGCATTGCCCCAGCACAAGAAGCTTCACCAACCAGCGGAGGGTTCCACGTTCTAGGAGAAGAGCATGCATACAGGGTGAGGAAGGGAAGATGCAAAGACTGGCAGCGGTTACGAAGTTATGAGAAATGGGCAGTGCCCGTAGATTATCGCATTAGCAGGCGCAGGAATAGCGCATGGTATCAACAGCTCGGCCCAAACACAGAATTCTGCAATCACGGTTATCAGACGATTTCTGGTCCAATGCATAAGTGAATCTTGCACGTGACCAGTCCTTCCCATAAGATGTCGTCGTTTATAAACGTCAGCGTAAAACTTGACATTTTCTACAACTAGGTATGGAAATTTATTGAATGCCCGCTCACCTGATTCCGCGTAAATCAGGTGTGCATCGCACAGCATGTACGCATAATAATCGTTGAGAAACGAACTGATGTAAACCTAATGTCGATACCACAGGCTTTGCTCTCTCCCATGCGCTGCTTCGGCAGGTCAAACAGCTGCCCCTATCTGAGTCACACCAGAATACTGTTAGAGAGCAGATCAAGACAGTCATCAAGAGGAACGTGGAGCTACAGGGCCAACATGCGGTCTCTACAGCCTTGAATCTGGGTTACGAGGTACGGCTCCATCATCTGCGTACATCCTGCCGTGCTCACTAAGGATCACAGGCTCTTGACGCTCTACGTAGCGAAACAAGATGGCAGAGGATGTTCATGGGTGTACTCAAGCTCGGAGGTCAAAGAAGCGCTAAGCAGCGACACAAGACCAGTCAAGGACAAGCTAGTGCTATTGGAACACCTACTCGGCCTACTAGGCCACGAGTCGCGCCATACCCCGGTGCCAGCAAGATTCTTGATAGGCCGTTCCTAAACCTCTCCGGCCGCCGCCATATTCCAGTAGTAGTCAATGCCAACAGGGTCCCCATGCTCCGACTGAAGAAACCGCAATCGCCATTGCTCAGTCGCATCATTCGAGATCAGGTTAATACCCGCGAAGCTCGCATATTACTCTCCAACAAGCTAGACGCCGAAGTTCCGGTTGCTCGGGATGAGGATACCTGGGATAGCGTACTGTCTCAGTCGTTTGGCCTGCATCCTGACAACGGCGAGGAGTTGTGGGCTTCAGAAATTAATCGAGCGCTACACCACTTGCATGAGGAGCAAGATGCAGCGATCAGAAAGCGGAAGGCAATTGCTGAGCGTATGCACGAGATAGTTGAAAAGGAGAGAGCGCTGGCAGAGGAAGAGAAAGTGGCAATACGTGACGAAAAGCACAAGGCAAGAAAAGCCAGGCGCTTGATTCGAACAACAGGACAGTCACTATCAGATCCAGAGCAGATCGCTGCGATGGATACATCTGCGCCAGAAGACATCATAAGACCAGGGTACAGTGGAGGACAGGCCTGCGCCAGACAACACCAAGCATCCGGCAGTGAAAACCCCAGGCAAGCTTTGGCAGGATAAGGGTGGGAGCTAGACACATGAAAAGACGACAGAGATTCAAGCGGCAAGAGTGAGGAGGAAGGAGACGAAAGCTCTAGTAAAGGCCGCGGCGAAGAAGTTGAAGAGACAGATGCGAACTATCGGGCAGAAAGCTACGCCAAGACGCAAAGCTGCGCAGATATATCTTGACTACACAGGGATTCAGACATTCAAGAAACAACGAGGGACTCGAATGCCTTTCTGCCCAAAGACGTAGACCTGTGCAAACCTCGCTCGACTACACCTACAGGAATACCAGCATCCAAGGAACGACAAGGAGTTCACGCAATACCAGGAACGAGGATGACCAGCACTCCTCTTCAAGACTTGTCTAGTCAATAGTCCGTCACTAAGAACCTGGCAAAGGCGCCATAAGCTCAAGGTCTCCGGGTATTGATAGTCAATATCTTGACCTTAAGTCTAATTAATCCACACGCTGAATCCTTACGGTCCCTTTCCAGCCTTCGCCTTCAGCAACACGTCAATAGCAACATCTACACATTTCGCAATATCCACACCTTTGGTTACAATCTCCTGGTGCTTCCCCTTCGACTCCACCAGCGTCGCCTTCTCCTTCTCCCTCCTCCCAAGCACCTCCATCATCCCCTCCGCCTGCTCCCACTCCACCAACTCATCTTCCCTCGAGTGGGCCACAACGACCGTTTTTACACCTTCCCTAACCCTCCTCCCACACCTCAAAATGTCCCCCCTCTCCCACCCCCCATCCTTTTCAAGCCCAAAAGCCCCAGTAGTAAAGGCATTGTACATATCCCTGAAGTCCGGATGCGCATCCCTACACGCCACGAAATCGTATATACCTTCTATACTAACCACACCTCGTAGCCCCGTCATGGGAGCTTCTTTGCCCCACAGACCCTCGCCTCCCTTATTAGGTTCCATCCCCAGCATCATTGCCATAGTCCCGCCCACACTGTGCCCCGCTACAATCCACTCCCCACCCATCCCTCCTTCGCGTCGCAACCAGTCCACTGCATCCCTCACATCATCAATGTGCTCGGGCCATTTCGCGTTCCTGCTCTTGTCCTCTGGATTTGATGGGTCGGTAGGATGGTGCGGATGCGGGGAAAGGCGGTAATTGAGCGATGCGATGGCTGCGATGTGTCGGTTTGAGAAAAGCGCGTCTAGGGAGGGAATGAGGGATGGGGAGAGGACGAGGGGGTCACGGAAGGCGCCGCCATGGATGTAGATGAGGTGGTAGGAGGGAGAGAAGGGGGCGGCGGTGGGCGTGTGGAGGTCGAGGGTGTTGAGGTGGGAGTGGGCAGAGTAGGGGAGAGTGAGGCGGGAGGTGTAGAAGGGTTTCTCTGGTTCTGGTGGGGTAGGCATCTTGGGTAAGTGTGGAATTGGGGATGATCGTTTGACAAAATTGTATGTGCTTTCTAACGTCAAAGTCTATTGTACTGTTGATATGTGCAACAGGTGGTATGAAGTAGGTACAACACCGCCGATACTTTCGCAAAAGCAACTTCCTAATACAATCTGTAAATCGTTCAGCCAGGTAGCAGCGCCAATCAACGGGTCGAATGCCCAACTCCCGAACAAAGCACTCCATGGGTATCTTGGTCAAACGCCAATATGTGCTTGCAACTCCACGCTTATGCTTTGATAACCTTGAAAGAGAATCGTGAGTCGTATCCGTCCTGGAGTTTGACATCAATCTTGCTGTCCTGGTCGATCATCTCATGCTGCAAGTCCCAGCTAGCGCGCCGGCAGAGATGAGTCACAACAGAGTCGCAGTCGCCCAGGAGGTCAATGTCGAAGTCAACGTGAGAGCATGGCTGAGCTAATGTTAGCCTCAGGCAGTAATGGCAAAAAGACAAGAACTGACCTCTCGTGATATGTATAGCTGGGGCACATGCTGCGGTAAGACGCCAACAACCTCTGAGACTGGAGCGACCTTCAAAGATGTCCCAATGACGAGGACGAGGTCCACAAGGTCTCGGTCGTGGTCGATCAATCGGTCATGGAATGTTGCAGGTAGGTCTTCGCCAAAGAATGTGATGTCTGGCTTTATTGACAGTTAGCAAGACGTTTGGCATCTGCTTTTCGTACAAGTATACCTTCATGACACCGGCAACTGCGATATCGTCCTCCTCTTCATCTGTGCTGTCCTCGTAGCTTTGGCGCTTCTTTCTAGATTTTGATGACCCCTCTGAGCTCCGTTTTCGCTTCATCCCAGGCTTGACCTTTCTGATTCTCTCAATGCACCGATCACACTTCGCCACCTTTCCTGCCTTCAGATCATAGTATATCTTTTCACATGGCACCTTGTATTTGCACTCAATGCAAGTGGCAGTCGCAAACGATCCATGACACTGTATGAGTTTGTCAGGGCGTATGCCTGCATGCCCCTCCAGATTGTCGATGTTCTGGGTGAAGTTGGTGAGCAGTTTGCCTTTGTCTTGTAGGAGCCGTATGAAGGCGTGCGTTGGTGAATATTTCTTGGAGGAGGGAAGGATGTCTTTGGCGACTTGGTAGAAGATGCTGGGGTCTTCGCGAAACAGACCGATATCGAAGACCTCTTGAGGATCAGCCAATCCGAGGCGTTCGAGTTGAGAGTAGAGGCCTGTTTCCTTGGATCGAAAGTCTGGTATGCCTAGGCTCGTAGATATCTGGGACTGTCAGTTACGACCTCACGAAGCCGTAAAAGAACTCACCCCTGCCCCAGTCAAGACGATTATATTCTTCGATTTCCTTAGCAACGCAACAGCATCATCAACGGTGCTGTGTTGTGGTAGCTTAGTGCGTTTCGAAAGTTCGCGACATATGCCCAAGCGCAGCGGATACTGGTATGTCTCATCTGGTTGTCCTTCTAGGAAGAAAGGGAATCGGATGCCAAAAGCTGTGCAAAGTTTCTTCGCTGTAATGTTCCCCGCTTCTACAGTTTCGGCAAAAAACCTGTCTTCGCCGATGACTCTCAGTCGTTTGCGAAAGGCTTGAGCTTCTTCGGGCGAACAAGCCCCGTCACCTAGACATCTATTAGCAATTCCGAACCATTCTGGAATCTTGGGTTACTTTACTGCCATGTAGAACTTCATCATCATCCTCGGCATTGAGTATGTCCTCCCACAAAGACGACTGACTCTCTTCGCTATCGCTGTCTTCTTCAGACGCGTCGCGCTCTTTCGGCTTATTAGTGTCCATCAAGGCATTGCCGAGCAATTCGTCATCCGATAAAAGGTCAATAACCTCAACAGCAGGAGCCTTGAGTGGAGGATGCCACCGGTCAAGTCTAGTCTGCTCCATCTTGTCTGCGCAAAGAGGATCAAAAGAAAAGAAATTCTTCAAATGTTTGATGCCCGCCTTGGCATTTGTAGACGCGATTGCCGACATGGTCAGCCCTATGAGAGGACTCGTATTTGATTAAAATACATAAAGTATATCAAGACCTTGATATGATCGGTGCCGTTGTAGCCAATGTCTTTTTCAGCCGAGCGTTCACTATACTTGTCCAGGGTTTTTGTCCATTTATTATACTCAATCTAGAATAATGAGGTTCACTGTTCATATGGCGCACTGGCCATCGACATGTGGCCAGTCCTTGGTCATAGCTTCCCAATTATTGATTTTCTACCAATCAGCTGTCAAAGAAGCTCATGGTTCTGACTTTGAGAATTTCTCAAAATCATCTCAAGATGCGGTATACCGTTCCTTTCGACAACAGGACAAAGGTCGCGAGCGTTGCCAGCATCGACCGCGAAGCCTCGCGCCCTACCGTGATGGCGAACACACCTTCTCCGGGGCTTAACATTCATGCCAACCAGGGAACACGACTTGTTGGGTCCATGGTCACGCTCATTATACTACCTACGTTGTTCGTAATCGCACGCCTGGTGTCAAGAAAGTCTCAAATGCGGGGTTTTGGGTAGGAACGACAGCCGTGGATAGAAGGCCAGGGTCGCTGATGTGTGTAACAGTGGGACGATTTCTGGGCCTTATTTGCCTGCGTGAGTGACTACTGTCCGGAGTCTCCTATACGCACCTTGCTAAACGTGATCCGTAGGCCTTGTCCTACGTCCAATGCATATGCGTACTAGTCTGTTAGTACCTTATTCAAAACCGGACTGCTAAGCTGTGCTGATTGAACGTTTAACGCAACATGATAACGGCTTCGGCAAACATATATACGTTGTCCCAAGCCCGATGGAGAATACAAGAGAGTTCCTCAGAATCCTCTACATATACGAAATCGGCTATTACTCCTCTGTTTGCGCTGTCAAAATTGCTATGTAAGCCTTCGTTGAGAGCTAAGTGATAGGCGAATGCAGCACTAAACCAACAAACTCTCTAGTCTCGCATTCTATCGACGCATTTTTCCCGTACAACAGCTGAAGCTCGTCCTGTACATTGGCACTGCTGTTGTTGGTATATACTATGTCGGCACACTGCTCGCGACCATATTCCAATGGTAAGGAATTTCCCCCTCTATGACCTGACACATGGCGCTTATCGGTATTCGAAGTTCACCGATCCACCACTTCTGGGACAAGGCATACGCCACCTCAAGGGGCCATTGCACGAGTGGCGACAATGTCCTCATTGTTCCCGGGGCGATCAACTGTATTATAGACTTCGTGATCATCATTATTGTAAGTCTGTAGAGCCAATCATGAGCGTATGGTGCTGACGATTTCGACAGCGGATCCTATTGCTATGGCGCTTGCGCACGACGGCCTCGCAGAAAAGTGTCTTGACTGGTATCTTTGTGTGCGCTGGATTGTAGGCTCGGATCTGAAGCCTTGCCTGAGTTTTGCTGCCCTGGGAATCCAGTGTCTGCATCATCAGCATAGTTAGACTCATCGTAGTCTCTCGCCTCGCCTCAGTAGACGTACTATGGAACTACGTGGACTCGGCCATTGGGTCAGCCGCAGAGCCAACCATGGGCGTAACCAGCGCCTGTCTCCCCAGTCTTCGACCTCTAGTCTCAATGATAATACGCGGAACCACTCGCGGACTCGGCGCCACTAGGACCGGAACCAAGCTGAGCGCACAAGACAACAGTAGCAACTCGTCACGAACGGCGTGGAGGGGCAGGAGCGACGATGACCGTGAGGGACCTTTTACGCGACTCAAGGCTCCGACGGAGAACCGGAAACTATGGGGTCATGATGTGGAGGTCCGAGGGGGAAAGCCGAGGGGCGGGAGGGGCAGAGAGGATGAGATTAGTTTGGAGGAGATGAATGTGCCGGCGAGGGGTATTCGTGTCAAGGATGAGTGTGGTCGTTACAAATAGTGATTGGATTGACTACAAAGACAAAGTGTATTAAGGCCATGGGGGCAGGGAGTAATGGTGTGAATGGTCTTCGGCGCTGGGAGCGAGAAGGGACTGATCCAAGGAGGCTGGTTCTCGACATTTTGGATACCGCTAAGAAACGAGCACATGTAACTGTAAAGACAACAAGCATACCTTACCCCTTTGTCGTTCACAAAAGGCCAGTGCTCGGTCCTTCTTCGTCGTACTTTTTTTGCACTTCTACACAGCCCTGTCAGCGCCAAGCGCTTGTGACTCTCAAATCAACAAATCGACACAGCGGCAACGGTCTCTCAGTCACTACGATGTCTGAATCATTCTGCACTGTCATCTCAGTTCTTATAGACGGGAGAGCACTATGCTATGTCAACATGAGAACTGCAATGCCATCGAGGTGGGCCTATTGTAATCCCTCGTGACCTGCAAATGGCCGAACAACATTGTCCAAAGATCCTCTTCAAGACACCAACACTCCGCTCTGGAGATGCTGTTGAAGCAGCAGAAGGGTCAAACTCTGTCAATGGTAACATACTGAAGTCTCCGACTCGACGCTTTTCACTTCTGAGGCAGAGAACTTCGAGGAGCCTACGGGTAGAAGAGCCTAGGGTCCCTCAATCCACTGCTGCGCCAAATGTCTACCTGGGCTCCTACGCTCGCTCATCTCCTCGAGGCTCTGCAGATGCTAGTACTACTCGGACGCCGCCTGCTCCATCACCGCGAGCAAGTACGAGCCACCTGCAGCTGGAACATCTATTGCAGGCAGAGGACGCCGATCTAGAGACCTATGGTGTTGAAGAGCTACGGGATGGCTTCTTTGACGCGTCGTTCTACCGACCATTGCAGCGACATCATGAATATTTAATGCAAAGAGCATCATTGACTCTACCCGAATCTTTCAATATTAATCACCCACTGTCTCCTCGCAAATTCTTACCCCAGCAACTGCGAGAGAGTAAGGCTTTTTTCCGTCGAATTACTACGTCTAGGGCGGGTATCAGATTGCTGAAAAGCTTTCTTGGCGTCTTCATCACTTACACAATATGTCTGATACCAGCTGCCAGAGACTGGCTCGGAAAGTACAGTTACATCATGGTAATTTCCGCCATCATCAATCACCCTGGAAGAGCAGTTGGTTCTCAATTAGATGGAGCCTTTCTGACCATTTTAGGTGCGGTAGCTGGTCTTGGGTGGGGTTCTCTGGCCCTCTATGTCTCGACTTCCACATCTACAGCTCAATCAGGATACGGTGGAGTACTAGCTACGTTTCTTGTCATTTTTGCTACGATTATCGCTTGGCTACGCTGTGTCTTTATTCGATTCTATCAAGCTGTGCTTGCTTCCGGCATTGCCATCTTCTACACTTGTTTAGCCGACACTTCTCAAAGTGTCGGCTGGAAAAAGGTGTTCGACTATGGCATTCCGTGGGTACTTGGTCAGGTTGTCTGTTTCCTAGTGGCCGTCCTCGTCTTCCCTAGTGCTGGCTCGCGTTGCCTCACGTAGGTCCAAGTCTCCTGTCATTACGTTCCTGTTTCCTGTGGTCTTACCTCTTAACAGGGTAGCCCTGCACGACTCCCTACGAATCATTCAAGATGGTCTTTCTCTGCCACGCGAGGATTCGCCTAAGTTGAGGCGAAGACTAGCATGGCATTTCGTCAATGTCTCCCAAGCCGTGCGCGATTTTACCATTGAGTTTACTTTCTCTCGATCCGATCCTGAAGACATACGAGCCTCACGAAACCTCATTCAAGGTGTCATAAGATCAATCTTGGCGATTAGACCCAACACGACTCTGTTTAATGATCTCAACGCATTGGTGCCCCAGCATAATAATGACGGTACAGGAGAGCGCTCAAGGCGTCGAGATGAAAGGATTATGCCCTTGATCTGCAGCAGCCTTCAAGCTCCGACACGTAAATTGATTGACGCAATGATCGAAAGTATGCGGGAGGCTGAGAATGCGATCAATACTATAGGAGGGCAGCTTTCCCAGAATACTCAAGGCGATCTCTCCCAGTCTTTGGAACGTCTGCGTATTACAAAGGAGACATTCGACTCAGCTGATACGCAGCTTGTCACTCACCCAGATCTACCATCTACGTACGCCAAGAGTCCAGACGTATTAGAGCTTTTCCTGTTCGTTCATCCAGTCCGTCAGACTGCCAACAAGGTCGAAGATCTTGCGGCTAAGATTTTGCAAATGCAAGAGAATGACAAAGGGTGGCGGATCACAGCGCCATCATATCCTTTCAAAAAGGCAAGTATGCGCACTAATCCACAAGTACGGCATGATCGTGGTGGACTGACAGCTGGCTTCTACTTCCGCAGTCAGAGACAGCTGGACAGGAGCATGGCAGACCTACGGAGTACGGCATACGTACCAGCAGCGAGACACGAGCATGCTGGGGATGACCCAGACCAAATAGCGGTGCTTGGAGAATACCAGCAAGAGCAAGAAATGAACTTTGGCAAAAAGCCGAATATCTCAAGAAGAGCAAAATTCAGATACCAGCTATGGGAAGCTCTCCACCGTTTACAAGGCTTCGAGTCAAGATTCGCTTTCAAAGTGACTCTGGTCACCACTCTTGTCTCCATCCCTGCCTGGCTACCTCAAACCAAAGTCCGGTGGAACAACAATGAAAGCTGGTGGGCTGTAGTCACTGTCTGGGTCATGATGCATCCCCGCGTTGGTGGGACCTTTCAAGACCTGGTTGTGAGGGTCTTCTGCGCTGCGATTGGAGTAATCTGGGGTGGTCTTGCCTACGCAGCAGGCGGAGGCAATCCTTACGTGATGGCTGTCTTTGCTGCCATCTACATGATGCCAATGCTTTACCGCTTCACACAAAGCTCTCATCCTCGTTCCGGAGTCATGGGCTGCATCAGCTTTACCGTGGTCTCCTTAAGCGCCCATACGAGTGGCGGGCAACCTTCAATCGTCACAATTGCATGGACAAGAGGCCTTGCCTTTGTAGTAGGAGTAAGTGCAGCTCTCATCGTTAATTGGGTCCTATGGCCATTCATCGCTCGCCACGAGCTACGCAAGTCACTTTCAGCAATGATGCTCCACTCTGCTATTCTCTACCGTGGAGTCATCGCCAAATACATTTATTACAGCAAAGGCGAAGAGCCAGGCCCAGAGGATATTGCACGATCGGAAATGCTCGAAGGTCGCTTACGAGAAGGCTTTGTTCGCATGCGCCAACTCATGGAGCTCACACGACATGAAATGCGTCTTCGAGCGCCCTTTGACCCACTACCCTACAGCGCCCTCATCACGGCATGCGAATCGTTTTTCGAGAAACTTGTTCAGGTTCGCCAATCTGCACTATATTTCCAGCCGTCTATGCTCCGGACCAATCTTGCCACAGCCGCCGCCCTCACAGCACCACGCCGCGACGCGGTCGCAGTCATCCTGATGAACCTGTACGTCCTCGCCTGCGCTCTTCGCGCAGACCAACCAGTGCCTAAGTACCTCCCGAGCGCTGCGGGTGCGAGACGAAAATTATTAGATCGCATGGAGGCTGTTGAGGCCGAGCAGGCTGCGAAGGGGGAGGCTGATGGAGTGGAGGTGGGGCATGAAGAGAGGCAAGGGAGGCGGTGGGCTGATGTGTACCAGTATGCTTTTAATGGGGCGTTGACGGAGATTGTGGAACAGCTGCAGGATTTACAGAGGTATACTAAGGAGGTGTGTGGGGAGACGGGCTGGGATGGTGATGGTTGAGGGGAATGAGGAAAGAATTGGCATTGAGCTCAGTTGACAGCAAGAATATACCATGTTCAGATCTTGACGTCTAGGAAGGAAAGCGAACACTTCGGCTACCGAGTCATCACGGTCTTATGATGGCAAGATTCCAGCTCTCCTATCACGGTTCCTCCACCCCCCACGAATATCACGATGCCGTTCAAACGCTTTAATATCCCTCCAACGTCCCACTCCATTAGCCAATTCTCCAGCCATAGCAACGCTCCGATGCTTGCCTGACGGTGAAAATGTCAAACGAATGTAGCAGTTCCCCGCCCTCGCCCTTTTCCTATTTAGATGATATGCGATCTTATCCAAAGCCCACTCAAGAAACTCGTGAGTCTCGTGATGGCGGAACAATTCCCGGCCCAATGCCAAAGCGGGGCTGGTGTAGACTTCGGCCAACTCGCGGAAAGGTTTCGGTAGGGGCGAGCAATCAAAGTGGGTAAGTATAGGGTAGTTGGGTCGGGGTTGTGGTCCGAACTCGGTGCCGTAGCTGGGGAAATAGATGTTGACGCCATCCGCTGAACCGTGGGGAAGTCGCATGTTGGCACGATTACTTATGTGATGCGAGGGAAGTGCGGTTGAGGTTTCGACGGCCTCTTCTCCTAGTGCAGAAGACTGATACCAGAAATTTCTGGGGAACGTCTGAGCCTAGGAGGTGAGCTTCATCAGGAATGACATAGATACAACTACTCGAAATCTAAAGTTCAAGGCCCCGCGAGGGTTTTCGTTGTGAGGCTGATATTGATAGTGATGCTCGCACTGTCGATTGCTGTTTGAGAAATGGTGCTTTCTGGTTAGACTGATGTTCGTGGGAATAACAATGAGGATTGTCTGAGGGTTCGAGGACAGCAATTTATAGCTGGGCGCCTGGTTAGTCTAACGTTGCACGTCTCTTCGAGTGGTCATCTGCGAATCAAGCGCTCTCTTGTGAAACGATCTCCAAGCCGATAAGCACTGGCACGAAAATAATTGCGGGTTTCGGTTTCCTCGGCTTGTTAATCGAGTTTTCGCCCACAAGGCTACCATTTGCTATTCATCAACGATACAGAAATGCCACCAAACGTCATGCATGGGCGGGATCGCAGGCCTTTAGCACTTAGTGGCTGGTCATGTTGCTTGTGATATTTATGCAACTCCGCTGGCTCCCGTGATCTGCGTAGCTTATTGCGGGAAATTTTCCAAGGCCTTGAAATTGGAGCAGCTGCGGTTCAATTATGGAATGGTAGTTGCATCAGGACTTCTCCGTATGCTATTTCCATGTCTCTGGTCCATATTACTGGGTATATCGTCATCATGTACCGTCCATATCATGATCTTCGTTTTCGTCCTCATCATCGTCCTCTTCTTCAGCTATACCATTCCACTCTTCCTCAGCACCATCTCGATCCACTCCGTCGTTGGCATCATGCTCTTCAAGTTCCCGGTCGAGCACTTCGACCAGTTCCATAGCATGGTCCCGTAGTCTTTCATCTGCATACTCTAGTAGTTCGTAGAGCTTCAGACTCTGCCGTAGCCATTCCCGACTCGATACCATAGAGGTTGTGTATAGATCTTCCTCATCATCTCCGTTTTCTGCTCCGCGATCCATCCTCGCATCATTCTTTCTCCTCTTCTCACCCAAAAGATTCAGGCACCATCCACCCAGATACCAAGCCTCTACACTCTGATCATCCTCTCCGACCAGCCTCTCTACCACCTCTAACGCCTCCTCCTCCATCTCCACCTCCATCAGTAATCTGGCGAGACTAATTCGCGTAGGGAAATCCGGCACAGCTACATCTTCGGGCTCTAAATCTCCCCATAACTCCATACTATCACTCAGGGCTCTCTTCGCCTCCTCTACTCTGGCCTGCGATATCCGTATCGAAGCTAGGGTCTGCAACGGCTCAGGCGAATGCGGCGCCACGAGTAGTGATTCCGCGATCAACGATTCACACTTCTCCTCCGCATCTTCCTCCCACGATAGATCCGTCATGTAAACCTCAATGATCCCACATAACGCACTGGCCAACTTCTTCCTTTTCTCCCTCCCCTCGCCCTCATCCCCCTCTCCCATCCTCGCAATCTCATTCCGCAGTACCCTAGCACCCCGTTCGAACCAATTGACGCTGTCCCGTCCACCCTCTTCACTCAGTTGTGCCAGCCATAGGAAAGGCTCCGCGCCGCCGACAGTGCCTTCGGGGTCGAGATTTATGGCCAATTGAAAATACTTGCGTGCTGAGTCGCCGTCGCCAAGCTCGAGGTGAACTTCGGCGATGAGATTGAGAGCCGGGAGAGGGCGTGTTTTAGTAGTAGTCCTGTCTGATTGTAGCGCCTTCAGAGCTTTGACCCCGATCAGGAGGGCTTCGTCTGCGCGGCCTGTTCGGAGGAGCTCCTCTGCCTCTGCCAGAAGCGCCGAGCCTTTCATTTTTGGTTCCGGGACTCTTCGTTTTGTGTAGTGTGTGTGTCTCTCTTCTCTGCCGCCTGCTCCCACGCTTCAAATTCCCTTCGTTGCTTGTAACGTTTTCGTAGTCGTGCTTCTTTCACCGCTGGGGGATCGCCTAGCGGCCCAAGCACGAGGTAAGCACTCCCAAGAAATAAGAGTGCGTAGCTTGCCAAAGGTCTTTGTAAGACCCAAAAGACAGGTTTCAGTAGGCGTTGCAGGGACATGGCAGGCGAGTCGAGTGTGGTAAAAGTTGATGGAGAGAATGGTTTCGCGAGCTAAGCGCTAGCGTATGTTGAATCGCGGATTTTACGGACTTCTATTACTTTGCGAATTCTTTGGTGACCACGAAATGGAAAGATGGGCCGTGAGGAGCAGATTGAGGAGCGAGAGGTCCTCGACTCTATATTTCCCGATGAGATTACCGGTAAGCCCTGCCGGAAGCCCGATGCTGAGCCACATAACGCTGAACTGCCCTTACATCAGATGTCTCGGAGACGTCCTACAGGGTATCGATAGCATTAGATGTACCTGGCCAGGCCGAGGAAGATGAGGCTCGTGAGTATCATGTCCGATACGAAAACTGCAGTGACTAATTATCTACTACAGCTACAATCATCCTCACCGTCACCTACCCACCAGACTACCCAGACGTCCCACCAAACCTCGACCTAACCTCCCCCAAAGATGCCTCCAAACACCCACACCTCGCCCTCCCAGACGACGCTCCCTACCTTCTTTCCACCCTCTCCGAAACCATCTCCGAGTCACTCGGCGTCGCAATGATCTTCACCCTCATCTCTGCGCTCAAAGACGCCGCCGAAGCACTCATTACCACGAGACTGGATGACCGACACGCTGAAGAGAATAGGGAGCGGGCGAAGGCTGAGGAGGCGGAGAATGCCAAGTTTCATGGGGAGGCGGTTACGAGGGAGAGGTTTTTGGCATGGAGAAATAGGTTCCAAAATGAAATGAGGGAGAGGGAGGAGAATTCTAAAAGGGCTGGGGAAGAGGGGATGGGGAAGAGGGAGTTGGCTAGGTCAAAAGAGTTTAAGATGACGGGGAGAGAGCTGTGGGAGAAGGGCTTGGCTGGAAAGGTGGAGGAGGATGGGGATGAGGAGGAGAGGGACGCGTTGAGTGAGATTGAGAGATTGAAGGTTGGAGAGTGATGAGTCGCAGCATCATCAGCTCTGGCTGGAGCTTCCGATAGTGGGTGTGGAGACGATTCATGACTTGACGAAGTCGACGAGTAAAACCGGAACACCATGTTGATTTGGGTGGTGTCCTTCCGACGCAATTTTGCAAGAGCAGTCGCAAGGAATGCTGGAATAGTCCAAGGGAATTCAATCTCGGAGATTCTCCCTACTAACACACCAGCAGGACTTCGGGAATTGTATGAGGGACCTAATCCTGAACGAGGTTGAGCGAGCTCTGTGTCTATGTCAAGATTACGCCGACAAATGCTATCCTACTTCACATACATGTACCAAATCGAACCCAACCTAGGATGGATGTACAACAATATCGCGGTCAGTAAAGGGGTACAGTAAATAGTTGAACACCATGTCCCGTCGTCGGCATTAGCTTCTTTTCCTCAATGCCGTCATGGCATTTCCAGAAAGCGGACGGGCCAGCAGGGCCGTGGATGTCATGATCTCTAGAAGCTGCTTTAGTGATGTGGTGACTAGAAGAAAAGCCATAGCACCTACTTGTCAAACCAGTAGCCCAGAACACCGCGAGCGGATCGAACACCTCCGATCTGGATACCTTCGCTTCGCCACCGCTCCTCGCTTAATGCATTGTGATCAGCAAGGGAACTGCAGGGAGCGACTTGGGACGCGCCAATGCCAGCGGATATCTTACCCATTATATACTGAGAATGTTGTCCATGAAACCTCGCCTTGAGGCGTCAATCTCACAGTGCCTAGTGGTGGAACTTGTTAATGCAAAAAGTCTGACGCAATGAAGGCTACACTAACCTTTGATCTTTGAGTTGGCATTCGGATCCCAGTGCGGCCGTGTGGCCGACGACGTTCCGCGGAAATGGATAACAGGAAGCCGCTGACCATCCTCCTCTCCAGGAGCTTCAACCTTGGTGACATGGATCTTCATCTCGATCAGCCTGATGGCTTCCTGTGTATCGATGGGTCCCCGCGGTTGGTCATCGTCCAGACTCTCGTCATCACTAAAATTGAAATTGTATAGTTCGGTATAGTCCAGGAAGCAGATAACACGCGTCCAGGTTCCTGTAACACCGTATGGATCTTGCACCTCGAGTGGCAGAGCCGGCTGCATCGGTACTGTCGACGGTGGCGAGATGAAGCTGTTCGGGACGGCGCCGGCAAAGGGCGTGTTTTGAACATCGATCATGCCTTGAAACTCGTGGTGGTCTCTGCTAGTGAGCTTCATATTGTGGTCCATAATTATCATGATCGCTTCCATCTTCTCCCAATCTACGGTGTAGGAGCCATCGTCAAGATATGGTCCCCAGAAAGAGCCCTCTGTATGCTGACGCAGGTCATACACCCGGGAGCGAGCGTAAGGATGGATATTAGTGGTGTCGCTACGCAAGGAGTAGCGAGGCGAGATCATTGAATCTTTCCGAACAGTGTCAATGGAAACGCCGTACAAACAATGAAGCTTCGCGCTAAGCTGCGAAACAGATGACGGTTGAAAGCTTAGTCTGTAGCCAACGCCCTCATCATTAGGGTCCTCGGGCCTAGGTAAATTGAACGAGTAAGCCTTAAGGTCACCGATATTCACGTGTGCCAGTGCCTGGCACGCTTTGGAGTCAGTATCACTTCTTGAGCATGAAATCGGAAAGTGGTTTAGGGGGTTAGTACCCAGAATCGCAACCCAGATACATGCCCTGAGCCTCCGCAAACGTATCAGAAAGGATAGAAAGATTATAAGAAAGGCCTTACCGTCTTCTCCATGTCATTTGTACTCACAATTGCGGATCCGGCTGCTTCCAGATCAGCTGGCTCAACGGAGGAACGATCAGGCTCCAAGTCCGTGAGCATAGATCTAATGTCTCTCCGAAGCCTGCCTGTAGCAAATGCGCCCCATGCTTCTTCTTTTGCCCAGGTGAATAGGGAGGAGCGGCATAAAAATATGTCTCTATTTTGTTGCGATCCAAGTAGGGCGGTAAGAAAGGGGATATTGAAGCCAGACTGTGGACTAACAATGGCGGTCGAGAGGAGGTCCTGGACAGATCGGGCAACGGCTTCGATATTATCAATCTGATAGGTTATTAGCGCAATGAGTGGTATTGGCTACAACAGCAGCGCTTACCTTCACATCTGCGTCCTTGCATTCCAATATCTTCTGCACCTTGACAATGTTCTTCAACTTAGTCGCCCAGGGCAGCTCATCATTGGGGGGATCTTGCAGCAGGCCATCCTACGGGATCAATTGACTCAGCAAATTTCAGACGAGTCACTGCAAGTACCTTACAAAGTGCTTCAAATACAGCTCCTTGTATAGCAGTCTGTCATGCTTGATGAAGTCATTGAGGGTACGGCAGCAACAGAGACGTCCGAGATCATCAGGTTTGGTATTGACGAGGACGCTGTGCAAGACCTCATGGGGCAGATCTAAAAGGCTGTACGCCATCTTGGGGCATCCGAAGTAGACTGTGAGGTTATCCTGTATTGATGAGAGAGGGTTAAAAAGTGAGCAGGATGGGGGATCCGATGAGGTTGATATGAAGCTCACACTAGTGGATTCCGTTAAAGCCTAAAGCCGAAGAAGTCAAGGAAGCAGCCTTCGGGCTTGTAGCTCGGACGGGGTCTAAAGTTTCTCCGGCCGGGTTAGTATATCCTCAGTATATGCGCTAATATCAGGGTTAAGACGGGGTAAGGAATATACTCGGTATATATATAATATTAATCTCGGGTTAAAATTTTACTCCGGGGTCGCTTAAGGGCTTTAGTATTAATAAATTTAAATAAGGTTAAAACTTATAAAATCCCTTTTAATACTATATTTATTTAATTTATACTTCGTATATATTAAATAAAAACTCTTAACTAATTACTCTACTTTATATAATATATATTATAATTTATTCGTAATACCTATACTTTACTTTATTTATACCGAGTATATACTACTATAAACTATAATTATTAAGATATTTATTATTTAAAATAATATTATTACGGCCGCCTACGATATCGAATATTAATTAAATAAATTTCAGGTAAATATATATTAAAGATATATAATATATATATTAAATATAAATTCAGTTCGAAGATAATAGTAATAGTAGCGATAGTAATAATAATAATAATTCTAAAATTAACGAGCCGGAGGGTTTAGAAAAAGGGGGTAAAAAACTAAAATTAATAAAAAACCTTCTCTTTATAAATTTTATTCTTATTAATTAACTCTCTAATATAATATCCTAGGTATATACTAAATATAAATAAATTATAATTTAAATAACGGGTATTCTAGTTAATAGAAACTTTAATTACTATATAATAATTAAAGAAGTTCAGGACTATTTTAATATACCCGAATATCCCGATATAAATCCCGATGGAATCCTTTATTTTATATATATTAAGTCGAAATTTAATAAAGAAGATCGTTATAGTATTATAAATTTATTCGAGAAGTATATATCTAAAATATATATAATATATATTTAACTTAGACTAAGCTTTACTAAAATATTATTAAGATTTAATTCGGATATAAATAAGTTAATAAAGTATTAAAAAAACTAATTAAAATACTATTTTTAATTAAGAATAATAAAAAGGATTAATAAACGACGGCCTAGAAGAGAGTATTTATATATAATAAAATTAAGTATTATTAATATATTTACCCTATACCGAGTATATAATCGAATTAGAGTTTAGAATATTAATAGGTTACGATTAAATTCCTCTTTTAACCGCCCGATATACGAGTAACCGGTCGACTAACGATTTAAAGAATAAATCGAATACTAGTATAATACTTTCCTTAAAGAGTAATATATATAGGGTATATACTATATATACCTAATAATTAAAATAATAGAGTATAAAAACTAATAACCGGTAGTATTCGAGTATAATAACGTAAATAAATATCTCGTATATACGAAGCTTATATTAATATTATAAAGTCGATCTTTATAAAATACCTATTAAATAATAATCTAAAATTATAGTATTAAATAGGATTACTCCTCGTTATAATTATATAAATAGATTTATCTTACCTTCGGGTACTAGTTAAATTCGGGGTATAATTTATATAAAAGGATTATATTTATATAAAATACTTAATAGATAATTATTTTAAATATAATAAATTATCTTCCCTAATTTTAATATATACTCGGTATATACTCGGTATATATTTAATATAAATAGGGTTTACCTACTCTAAGGCCGGTATAATACTTTTATAAAAATATAATATACGTTTTAATCTTTATATCCCGAATAATTAAAATCGTTTCTTATTCCTTATACTAGTTATACGCGGATTATATATATATTATTTATTATATCTAATTAAGTTACCTAAGAATATCGCGGAGGATATTATCGTTATTATTAAATAATATAATTTACTAAATTTAACTATAAGTAAATTTAATATATATAGAGTAGATACTAAGAATATACGTTTATAATATATAGGGTATTTTATAATATCGCCCTTTCTTACGAGTTTTAAATAAAAATACGGTTAAGACTCTCTACGGGCGATATATAAAAGTCTTAATATTAAAGATCGTATTTCTATTTTAATTCGAAAATAGAAGTTATTAAAATAAAGAGCTAGTATATACTTAGTAGGTACGAAGCTTATATTTATTATATATATAATTTATACTTCGATAGGTATATAACGCGAATTTATTTTTAATTAACGAAAAAATAATACCGAATAATAGATCCGTTCGATTATTTATTTCGACGAAGAGTATTATTTAATTATATATTATATATATATATAGGCTAAAGTATTCTACGAGGTCTAATATATAGAAATAAACCTAGTATTTAAAATAATAAAAAGAAAGATTAATTTCTTTTTACTTTTATCCTAGAACTCCGATATTAACTATATATATAATATATACTTTTCTTATACTCCGTATATACTTAAAAGCTACTAGGGATCTATATTTACTACTATATATTTATAAATCTCGAGACACGTTAAGTATATTATCGAATATTTATAAAAACGTTTAAAGTACTCGAGGAAATATCTCGATTAAATATTAAATTTATATATATTACCCCGGGCTAGAGTTTACGTACTATAATAATAAATATAAATATAAAATAAACTCTAGGTTAAGTCTAGTATAAATTATATATATATAAAGTATATATTAATAAATATAGGATTCGGGGACTTCCTTTATAATCTTAACCCTAAATAGAAATAAAATAAATATTTTTAATATATATTAATCTTCTACTAAATATATATTAAATATAACTTTCGAAAAAAGTATTTTAACTATATAGCCCTTTATATAATTAATTAGATATAGGAGGTTAAAATTATAAAGGAGTTAAAAGCGAAGATATATAATATAAACTTTATATATCCCGAGCTTAAATCGTAGATTAATAATAAAAAGGCGCTCTAGATTCTTATAAGATTTACACCCGAAATATTAAAGATATTAACTAAATAGTAGGATTATACTCGAAAGAATACCGGAGTAGAAAAGAGTAATTACTTTTCGGATAATACCTTTACGGGCCGAAAATTAACTATATTTAATATTTACCTTAAATAAGATATATATATAGTATATATTTAATATATATTAATTTTATAAAGTATAAACTTCGTTCCTAAAAGATATTTATAAAGAAAGATATAATAGAGTAATAGAGAGTTAATTAAAATTAAAGGAATAATAACGAGCCTTTACGTATATTTAAAGTAATAAAAAAGAATAATAAATCTTAACTACAACTAAAACTAGGTATATACTATATATATATATAATATTATATTTATTCTAATTATAGATAAAAGAGATTAATAGGTTATAATTTAATAATTTTAAAATTTAAAATTTTTATAGAACCCCCGAAACCCTTATAATAATACGGACGTTATAACCGAGGATAATATTTATTCTTAATATAAGCCGAGTATAAATTTAACTAATTTTATTATAATTACTAAAACTCCTTCCTCTATACTTTTTAATTCTAGTAATAATACTAGTTTTAATTATAACGCCTTTTATAACCTAAATAATCGTACTACCCGTGGTTTAAATAATCGTACCGCGAGCTAGACTCGCGAGTCTTAGATATAGACTAGTAAGGGGGCGCGTATATACCGAGTATATATTAAACGTAAATATATACCACCCCCGTTATTACTATCGCGGGGGACTATACTAAACGGGGGAATTTAAAAGTATATATATATACGTCGACAAATCGAAAACCGGCTCCAGCGGCTCGGGGCCATTAGGTAAACTGCCTCGGGCGCCTAAGGTAGGCTCGGGGTACTCGAGCGGCCCCGAGCGCCCGTCGAGCGCCCGCCGAGTACCCTTCGAGCGTTAAATCGCTCGACGGGCGCTCGACGGGCGCCCGAGGCCGTTATAAGATAAGCGTCGGGCTCCCTACGAGCGTAATTTAAGCCCGGAGCTTCAGGGGCCCTAACTTTAGAAAATTATATAATTTACTACCTAAAATTTTTAAAAATCTTAATGTTCTATAATCGCCTTTATCGACGGTAACGACCCCCCGGAACGACCCCTAACGCCAGTAAATTTTAATACCCGGAATCGATCGATTTAGGCGAAATCCTCGCGGGGGTAATACGTAGGCTATACGCCAGGGTATACGCCAGGATTTAGGGGTACGACGGTGATAGTTATAGAGGTACGACAGCGACAGGACCATGGCCATAAATGGAATACGCCATGGCTATAAATAGAATAGGGCCATAGCCATAAACAGGGGCCATGGACGGGGGTTAAAGTTAATGGCGTACCCCTAATTTAGCGCCCATTAGTGGCCGTTTTAGGCTTACTCGGTATACGCCCGAGTGGCCCTAGGCCCCTTAGCTGTATACCTCGGGCGTACCTTAAGTCGGTAGATAAGTGTCGCGTTTAAGGCTCCCGGGGCGCCCGTCGAGCGCCCTAAGCCACGATCGAGCCACTTTTCGTTTTACCGACGAATTTCCTAGAAGAGTTTAAAGATAGATAAATAGTATAGGTAATAGTACTAAAAAGGGTAAAACCGGTTTAATTTAATTAAAAGGATATAAATAGCGCTTAAGTAAAGTATAAACTCAGTATATTTAATAGAAATAAATAATAGATAAATTATTAGATAATTAGTATTGTATAGAAGATTTTGAAACTATTAATTTCATATATTAATTCAATAATTTATATATTTAATTTAAGTAATAAAATTATTAATATTAAATAATAAAATATATAAATTTATAAAAATACGAAAGATTATAAATAAAAATATAATAAAATTATAATAAAATAAATAATAAGATTTAAATATATATTTTTATTAATTATTAATTTTTAATTATTATTTATAATAATTTAAAGAATTAAAAGATTATATATTATATTATAATATAATATTAAATCGAGTTTATAATAATTTTTATATATTTAATATAATTATAATAATAAGAATAATATTAATAAATATAATATTATAATAATTATAATAATAATAATAATAATAAAAAGATTTCTTTTCTTCTTCTTCTTTAATAAATTAAAATAATAACGAATAAATATTTATAATATAATTACGCTTCGGATTAATATAGGGTAGGGTAAGGATTAAGGTATAATCTTTATTTTAATTTAATATAAGGATTTATTAATATAAAGTTTAAAATAAAATAAAATAAAATAAAAATCCCTTAAAGATCTTTATTACGTTAAGGCGGATTTTTAATAATTATTTTAATAATATTACTACCTTTATAAATATACGTATTTATAACTACTATAAATTTTATAAATATATATATTTATAATTTTTATTATCTTTATAAATAAATATATTTATAATTACTACTATTACTACCTTTATAAATATATATATTTATAATTACTACTATTACTACCTTTATAAATATATATATTTATAATTATTATTACCTTTATAAATATATATATTTATAATTATTATTACCCTTATAAATACATATATCTATAAAGATAATAATAGTAGTAGTTATAAATATACGTATTTATAAGGGTAGTAGTAATTATTAATATATATATTTATAAAGATAGTAATAGTTATAAATATATATATCTATAAAGATAGTAGTAGTAATAGTTATAAATACGCGTATTTATAAAGATAGTAGTAATTATAAATATATATATTTATAAAGATAATAGCGTTATTAGAATAATTATTAAAAATTTATTTTAATATAATAAGGATCTTTAAAGGATCTTTATCTTACGTCGGTAAAACGAAAAGCGGCTCGATCGTGGCTTAGGGCGCTCGACGGGCGCCTTAAGAACCTTAAGCGCGATATTTATCTACCGACTCGACGTACGCCCGAAGCGTACAGTTAAAGGGCTTCGGGCGTATACTATACGCCTTAAGGTCTCGATTATTAATAGTAATATACCCGGAGACCTAGAGGATATATATACTATAAAGGATTATATTAATAAATATTATAATACTAGGATAAAATAAAGTTTGTATAATTCGAATATATTTAATATTATTCGATAATATACTAGTATTAGATAGAGTAATCATTCGGTTAGTTAATACGTAATTACTATATTCCTGAAATTATATAATTCGATCGCGTTCGACTTTATTCGATAATATACTAGATATACGTGGTTCGATTTTATTCGATAATATTTATTAAATTAGTTAATATACCTTTACTATAATTAATCTATAAAGACTAAATATTATTAATTAAATAATATTACGAATAACCGAAATAGTGCTACCTAGACGCTTATAAATTCTTCTACCGTATTATTAAATAACTCTTAATCTCTCTTTATTATTATTCTCTTTTAAACCTTACTACTATCGCCTTTAGTATACTCTACGTTTCTCGTATCGTTATTACTAGCGGATATAGAGTCTAGGGAAAGGTTATTAGTATTATTAGTATTTATAGGGTCGGAAAAAGATTCGTCGATATTATTAATACGTAGAGGGTCCGAGGAGGGCGGTATAATATAAACCTTCGTCGTAACTTACTAGAATAAAGTCCGAGGGAGCGAGGGGGCCTATTATTTTAATATTATAAATTCTTTATCGGACTTTAGAAGATCGTTAAGTCTATTATCCTATTAATTAAAAATATTTATTATAATATCTCCTATATTTTCTATTATTATACTACCGGCGAGTATTTTCCTTTGGATTTTCTTTAAAATTAATACCTCTCTCTTATCGCTCATAAACCCCTATATCTCCTTAACGCGTTTATAGGTATCTATATATTCATAATTAATTTTATAATAATCGAGTATTATTCTAGCGGTTTACCTTCGACTTTAGGACCCTCGAAGTTAGTTATCCTTTTTTATCCACTTTCTTATTCTCCTATTCCGTTAACTATTAGAGTAGTAACGAACTAGACCGTAACTAGACGAAGAGGAGTAAAGAGATTACGTATTATAAATAAAAAACTAAGGCTTAGAAGTCTATCCCGAAAGAAAACCTTAATAATTATATATACGATTATATTAGTAAGGAATTTTTTACGCCCTCGGGTTTAAAGATCCTAAATAATTATATAGTTATCTAATTAATTAAGCCGGTGACTAGGTTATTAATATACCTTTATATCGCGATAATCCTTTAATAAGAAAGTATTATATAAAAGAAATTTAATAACTAGGACCTATAATAGTACTACTATATAAAATTTATATTCGTATACGATAACGATTTTAACCTTCGCTATTATATAGCTCCGGAATTAACCGACGTAATTAAATAATTAACGGATTAATAATATTTAAGTATAAAAAACGAAAATAGAAATAGAAAAGATTACGTACTTTTCGCGCTTTAAAGTCTTTAGGTTAAATGTTAATATCCCTATATATAATCGAACCCTTTTGGACTAAGACTTTATAATATATTTATACCTTCGTTATTATATTATTAGCCTAGTTAGGATTCTTTTCGGGTTAAGAAGTCGCGTAATAATTACTACTACCTATTAAGATTATAGTTTATATATAGTAGATTATTTTTCGTATAATCTTTTAATACCTAGTTAAGGAGTTATTATATTAACGTCGATAAAGGTTACCCTATAATAGGGTAGGTAGCTCTTTATATATTAAATAGTCTTTAGCGCTATCGTTAAAATCCGTAGTTAATAGATACTAGCGACGACGTTTATTTAAGGAAGAAGAAATAAAGGACTTTAAACGTACCGAGACGCGTCCGATAATATAATTATACGGACGAGGGTTTAAGGAGTAATAGGGTTTAATAGTATCCCAGTATTATTTATTATTAATTACTTTATTTATTACGTTATAATTAAGCTTACCCCGTAGCGAACTTATTTAATTTATATTCTTTTATCTTTAATATTTTCTTTATCTTCTCTTTTCTTTTATTCTTTTTTTTATTCTTCTTTATAATATCCTACTCCCTCGACGATTAAGTATCTATAGTCGTATTCTTCTTCGAACGACTCTCGGCGGCGTTTATTAATATTTTTAAAAGGCGATAACTCGTCTTCTAATATCTCGTTAAGGTTTATTAACGAGAGTAATCTATAACCGGTCTTTAACGATAATTAAATAAAGAGTTTATTATTATTAACCGGTTTCTTAGGTTTAGTTACTTATTAATAGTATTAATAAATCTCCTATTAAATATATAAAGGAGTAATAATATATATACGATCTAATATTATATTAGAGGGATTTATAAGCCTAGCTTTAGTCTTAGATTTAAGTATCTTAATACTAGTAACGACGGCTCTTTATAGTATCGTAAACTAGATACTCTAGTTTTAGTAGAACGATTAAAAGGAAGTATTAATATATATTATATATAATACGCGAAGGGGTCTTTTTAATTTTAAAGAAGATAAATAAAGTCGTAGTCGGCTAGGTACTATAATATATAAATATAAAAGAGGAGACCGGGAAATATGAACTAATAACTTTATTTAAGAGTATATATACGTTTTTTAATTTAGGGGCTAATATTTATTAATTTAAAAATATATACGCGTTATTTTAATATCTTCTTTATTCGAAATCGTTCGTTTTCGTTTAATCCCGTTATTTTATACCTAAATTAATTAGTATTATTAGAAGTATATACTTTTCGCGTAAGTTCGCTTAATCTTATTAAAAATAGTTAGAATCTACGAGATTTCTTCTATAATTATATAATCTTTATTGAAGTCTTTATGATTTTAGGTAGTTCTTCTTTATAAAATATATAAAACCTTAACTTCTAGGCGAGGTAGAGATAAAGGGGTTCCTTTATATCCTTAAATAATAAAGGTAGTAAGATTTACTATAATAAATAATTTATTATAATTTTTATTAAACTAGTACCCCCCTTCCTAAAGATAAATACCCGAATAAACGGTAGATAGAGAGGCGGTAATAGTTCTTTAGTTAATCGCTTCTTCTTCTTTATTATTAATTACCCGACGGTATTTTATAACTCGATCTTTATACGCGCCTATAGTTATTAATCGACCGCTATAAGACCTACGCCGGGTAGTATCTTAATATAGATATAATCGTTATTATCGACGATATATTAGAGGCTAATTTATACGTAGATATTACGCGCGGAGTTAAGGACTCCGTAGTCTATAATAATATAATTAAGGAATATCGCGTTAACGCCGCCGAGGCTGCCTAGAAAATCGAATACTTAATATAATAACTTAAATTTATAAAAGCCGAGGAATATTAATAGCGAACTAGGTTATTTTAAATTAACGGCGATCTTTAGTATATCTACTCTAAAGCTACGACTCGGGATATAACTTTAGGTTTATAAATATCCTAGAACCTAGGCCGATTCTAAGGAAGATCGAATAATTTATTATAATAAAAAGTAATCGAGGAGCCGGTAAGAGAGAAGATTATTTATTAAATATTAAAAATAGTAGTTCTCGACTCTTCGGAGCCGATAAATAAAAAAGTAAAATTAATATATACTCGATCTCTTCCGTTTCCGTGGATTTTAATAAGTTATAATTTCTTACGAATTATCTCTATAAGCGTATATAGTATTATATTAATTCCGTTATTTCTTAACCCGGTTTTACTAGATAGATACTACCTTTAGCTTTATATTATCCCGTCTATTTTCTCTTCCTTAATATAGTTTCCTATTATTCTTTAAGGTAAATAATATATTTATATTATCTTTAAGGCTACGATATACCGGGTATATATTAAACCCTAGCCGTATTTATTTATTTAAATATATTTCGACTAATATACCCCTTTATAATCGTTTATTTACGATTTTAAACACCTTCCCTTTACCCGGTTTATAAAAGATTCTCTTTATAACCCTATCGAATTATATATCCTCTATTAATACGGTAAGAAATCGTTCGAATTAAATATTATCGATCTCGATATCTAAAGAACTTTTATCTAAAGGTAGTACTAAGTCCTACGGCCGGTATATTATTATTATATTATTACCTTTCCTCCGAATATAAATTATAACGTTACTAAAAGTAGATATTAACGGAGTATTATATTACCGCTTAATTTACTCTCTAAGAGGTATTATTATTAATAACTCCTCGGTTAAAATCTTCCGCCTTTTTCTATTATTATTATACTTTTAGGCTAAATATATTAAATACTCCTCCCTCTACGCGTGGTCTACGTCTTCGAAAATCTCCGGGAATTACGTATATACCCTATAAAACGCGGGTCGTAGACTTTATTTCGTAGTAATATTATTAATCTTATCGTATATAATATCGTATATTTTAATCTATGAATTTAAGGCCGCGTAAATTCTTCTATAAAGTTTTTAATCGATAGCGAGACCTATATATATAAAATCGACCGACTATAATTTTATAATAAACTCTCGTTATATCGCTTCCTTTAAACGCTTTAAGGACTATATAGTATTCGCTCGATTAAACTATATTTATAATTAATCCGACGAAAGGTCGGCTAGGTAGTATTATAATCTTTAGATTTATAATAATAACGGCTAGGATATTATACTCTTTATAAATTAAAATCATAATAAAGGTATAGAAAATAATCTAGTTAATAATAATAATATTTATTAATAAAGGGGATTATATGTTAAAGATATCTAACTAAATAAGCGGCCGAACGCCTATAGACGCTAAGCCTATTCGAAATCGTTCGAACGTTAAATTTATTCGAGATAGTAGTAGTATTTAGGGGGGGCCGATTATTTTATTCTTCGTATAAAATTCCTAACCCTAAATAACGACGCGACTATAAAGGGCTAGTATAAAACTATATATCTAAAGTATAATATAGTCTTCGATAATACTAAATCTTACGATAGTTTAAAAGAATTAATATTTAACTATAATAACTAGATATTTAATAATTCGGCTAGTAGTAAAAGGAAAGCTAAGAAAGTTAATATAGAATAAATCGCCTTCGATAATAAATTTATAATATCGACCGAATTTACTACCGTACGAGACTAGATCGAGAAATAACTCGAAGATAAACCTGATAAGAAGATAATTATTTTTAGTTAATTCCTTATAATATTAATTTTCGGAATTCTTTTTTAGCGACCGCTATTTACGGTAAATAGAATATAGATTCTTAAGCGTATCTGTTAGAGGAAGAAGTAGAAAGTACTAGTATAAACTAAAGTAGACGAGATATAAGAGTCTATAAGTTTACTGTAATAAATAGTAATGAATTATTCTAAATCGCTTAATAATATATTAAAGCCTTTTAAATTATTATTATTATTATACTCTTCCGTCTTTAAAGCGCCTAGCTATATATTAGGCCGCCCGAGACTCCGTTATTAAGAAACTTTTATCGTATAACGTATTAAATTAATCCTAGTCGATATAATTATTAATATAATAAATTAATCTATCTATTAAGCCTCGAGGGATTACGTATACCGTATATATAATATTTAAAGGGTTATAGATTCGTCGGCTTATATAACTATATTTAGAATTAAAATCTAATCGATAATACTCCTCTACCTCTATTATACTATAAATAAGATTTATACGTTTACCGGATCTGAATTTAAGGGTTTGAATTATAATATTAATATATAAGGGGTATCGACCCTTTATATCTTCTCGACTAAGATCTATTATTATTAAAATTATAAATAACTTATTTATTAACCTCCTATCTTATAGATATAATACGCCGTTTCGATTATTACTTCCCGCCTCGTATTTTTATACCCAAATATAGTTATTTCGCTATTTACCCTAGCCCTACTAATTCGGGGTATAACGAATATAATCTTTTATAACGCGATTAGGATTAATAGTATTACTCGTTCTTTTCTATAATATTAAGGAGCTATATATTTTTATAGGATAAAAAGCCGTTTATCTTAGATCTTTATTTATAGCTATACTAACGTTTTAATTAATAATAATAAACGTCTAATCCGAGTATTCTTATTTAATAAAATCGATTAGAGTAGTATAAAGATCCGGGATTCTATATCGACGAGCTACGATAGAAGTATATATCTAGTAATTAATATTTAACTAGAGCCTTCGAATACCCCGTTCCTCGGCTTCGTCTAATAACTATTAAAGTTCTCTTAAGTCTTTTACCTTTAAAATTATATTTCGGATACTTTTTATAAAGTATTCTAAATCCGAAAAAGGCCTACCGGTTTAATATCTTTTAATATCTAATATTACCGTAAGGTTTAAGTATTAAATATTAATTAGGATAATTTACTTCTCGAATCCTCGTCGTTTATTCGTCCGTCTAAAGATATCTTTTATTAAATTAATATAGTTAGTTTTATTAATATCCGTTAAATACCCTAGAGTAGATCTAAATTAGCGGATATAATCCGTATAATATACTATAGAGTATTATTTAGGAAAATCGAAATCTCTTAAGAGCCTAAACCTACGGAAGGCCTCTTTACTTTTATCTAATTAAATAAAATAGTATTCTATATACTTTAGAGTTTTATTAATATAGGAATTATACTACGCTAGAGTTATAAAGTTCACGATCCCGCGCGTAGTATATAAAATATCACTCTCTTTAGTTATTAGGAGTAGTATAATTACCGGGACTAGTTAACGAAATATACTTTTCTATTCTTTCCCCGTTTATTACTTAACGTTATTATAATAATTAAAATACTTTAAGTTTATAAATAGGGGTATACGACGAAATAATTAATCTAATTAAATAGTTATAAGTATTTTAAGAATGTCTTTTACGCCCCGACTTTTAAATTTCTTTTAACTCGATTTTACCGCGGCCCCTATAATCTTAACTATTTATTTAAGAAAATAATTACGACTAGCGACGCCTTTAACTAATTTATATAGAATATTAACTATTATATACTAGTGAATATTAATATAGGGAAGGTACTAGGCGAAGTTATCGAAGGTATAAATATATTTAGGATCTTCCTCTAATATCTATTCCGGTATATATTACTTTCGATATTATTATTATATCTAATAATAATCGCGTATCCTTTATCCTCCTTTTTTATCTAATTATCCGAATTCTACTCGTAATATATAGTAAATAAGGTATTACTATAATAATCTAACTCTAGTAATAAGGATTTACTCCTTATAATTAGCCGAGATATTAACGAGTATTAAATATCCTCGACGGACTCTCCCGTCTACGTAGGTAATAAGTATCTTATAACGACCGTACCGTCGGAGGGCTAAAAAAGAATAATCGTTAATTATATAAATATTAATATATTAGGATATTATATACTCACGCTTTATAATAATACCTATAGTAGTATAATATACCTTTACCTTAATATAAAGATTAATACCCTTCGGGATTAGTATTAAAGTAATAAGAATATTACTAGGCCGGCTTCTTTACCTTCGCGCTTAATTATTAAAGTTTCTAATAGTTAAATAAATAGGCCACGCTAATAAATCGCCGGAAAGGTTAATAAATTAAGTTTTATCGCTAGTTAAAAGAACCGGGATTACTATAGTATTTTCGGGAAGTTATTCCTATATAAACTACTACTAGTCCGTAGTATATATCTCGGTATAAAGGCGGGAGTTTATATCCTCGATATCGATTTAACCTAGTTCGTTTATAACGTACCTTCGGATAGATATATACGATAGATTCTTTATAAAAAGACGGTAACCGAGGAGAAACTCGATTATTTTAATAATATCTCGATAGTATATAGAGTACTCTACTATTATAATATATTTAATTCCCGTATCGATAGTAATTACCTATTCCTCTTATTAATTATTTAGGATACTATTTATAATTTTAGATAAAAACTCCCTCTAAGTCTCGCTGTTCTAAAAAGTAACGTACTATTATAAAGACCGAAGTCGGTAGTTATTAAAGAAACCGTCGACTTTACTTTTAGTATACTTAACTCTAGCTAATTATTCTATAAACGCGAAATTAATTTTATCGCGAAATAATAAGAAATCCGAATACCTAGTAATACGAGTATTTACGGCCTACCGATAATAGGTAAAAGGTTTACTAGCTCTAGTACTTATAATATTATAAAAGAACTTTTCTTCGATATTTATAACTACCGAAAAGATATTCGGTTAAACGCGACTCGAATAATTAAAGGGATTAGGGCTAGGATCCTTATATTTTTATATATCTCTATCGTCTAGTCCTCCGTCTATTTTAATAATATACTCGACGCTTTAATTATTAATATCTACCGCCGTAGTTATATCTAAATCTAACTCCTTTATTATTCGTTATAACTACTTTTCGATCTTTCTAATAATTTTAATAACTATATAAAATCTTACCCGGGAGGGTTCTTTAGGTACTATGAAATTACCGTAATATTTTCGGTATAAATATATATATATTAAGAAACCGCGGTTAGTTTTAATAATATAGCCATAAGCTTTATAAACCTATATAAATATTTTAAACGGAGTAAATAAAATTAAATAACGGGACGCTTTATTATACGATTAAAATTATAGGAAATTTCTAACTTAAAGAACTTATTAAAAAGCGCTCGATAATGTTCGAAAGTATTCGAAATTTTTAGGGGCTTTATAGGGTTAAGGCCGATAAACCTATAAAAAATAATAATCTCGCTAATCTTAAAATAGTCTTCCGATTTATAAACTATATATAGATTCTACCTATACCGAGTAAAGAGTCGTAATTATTAGGTTAATAATTAATAAATAGTAGATCGTAATATAGAGGTATTAAACTCGATAACGAGTATTATTATTTAATATAAACGGATTATTAAGAGTCTTATTTATATAGCTAGTTTAATATAATTATCTACCTAGCGCCGGCGATATCTATATCTATAAAGCCTCGCGATTTATAAAATAATAATTAAGATAACTTTAACGGTAAGAAAGCTATTCGGAAAATTAATAATTTAGTATTATATTCTATAAATAAGTTTCTAAAGGTAAAAAACATAGATTTAATTAATATTAAGACGTTTTATATATAATTATCAGAATTAATTCACTTCGTATTAAATAATAGTAAGTATCGCGTAAGCGGGGTACTTTAGCTTAACGCGTGAAATAAAGTCCATATATTTTTAAATCTTTATTCTTATCTCTATACTTATCTTATCTCTATAATTATTTTATCTTTATAACTATTTATCTTATCCCTTTAATTTTACTCTAGTTTATTTTAAATATACCTTTTAATACTAATATTAATTATAGCGATTAAAGTATAACGAATATAACCGACGCTACTATAAGGGAGGCTCTATATATTAATAACTACTAATACGAGTCTATTAAAGATATTATTAAAGAGTATTTAAATAAAAATTCTCTTTTAGATATTAGTTTTAAAGATAAAGCGAAGGTAAAAGTTTTATAAGGTTTTTATAAAGTTATTATTTTAGATATCTAGGCTCGGGTGGCCGGTAATATATTCGTTAATATCCCGGCTTTTTACGTGACCTACTAGTTATATATAATAGTAAAAAAAATTAAAATTATTATAAAGCGAAAAGTTACTCCCGGGAAATATTTAATAGATAAAATATTAAAGGTATCGGAGTTTAAAAGATAAAAAGTTTTATCTTATTTAAAACTAAAGTCCGAGTTCCTATTAAATAATATTACCGCGGAGGAATTATTTAAATTTAAAATATTATCGCGCCTATAACCGCTCCCTTTAGACGTCCGACCGATCGAGAATATATTTATTCATTACGGTCGTAAAGGTAGTATAAAGGAGTAGTATATAATAATATAAAACGTTTTTACGGAAACGTATATTTAAGATAATAAATTATTTTTTATAACCGTAAATCTCGATACCTTTAGAAAATAATTAATTTAAGGCCAAGTCTTAGTAGAGGATCTAGGCGATAAACTTTTAAAATAGATATATAATATAAATAAAAAAGTTTTAATACTTATAAATAATAATTAAATAATATTTAGAGTATACTTTATATTATAGTTAAAGTACCCGAGTTATAAGAACCTAAAGTTTATAATTAGACTTTCTAATAAATTACTCGTCGGATATATTTATATCTTTCCTTTATTAATTTTTAATTTATTAGAATCGAATCTTTTATCTCGCTCTCTCGATATACCCGATTAATAATAGAGTTAATCTTAGCTAGTAAAATAATAACGCTATATAAGAAAAGACGTAGGTAGTAATATATTTTAAATTACCCTCGCTCGATAAACGAAGTATTAATAAAGGAGTAAAAAAGGATTAATATCTACCTATACTACCGCCCGCTAGATAATATAAAGTGATACCTTATATTATTTTTTCCCCGAAGTACTTTATATTATTTAAAATAATACTTCCTTCTACCCCTCCCGCTAAATATATTAAGGCTACGTTATTTAAGAGATTTATATATAATAACGCCGATATCTAGTTATTAAAATATATATCCTAACTCTCGCTAAAAGAGGAGAAAATAGGCGGCGAAAAATAACTAGTTTTACTTTTAAATAACGATTCGGAAAAGAGCGAAGATAAAAAGGATTAAAAATTAAACGTAAATAAGAAAAAAGAGGAAGAAGAGGAAGGCGACGAATTTAATAAAGATTATAAAGATACGGAATTAAATACTAGGTTTACTAGTTACGATACTATTAATAATAATATTTATAGTAAAAAGATTAAATTAATAAATATATAGGCTCTCCCTTATAACTCTAACTAATAATAATTTATTAATATAATAATTCTAGGAAGTAAATATCTATTAATATAATACTCTACGAATACCTAAACGAATAAAATTTATTCGATATATATATATTCTTTATAATACCCGAAATTATTTTATATATTAAAAAGCGAAAGAATCCCGGGTTAGATGAATTTAAATTTATTATACCGAGCTTTTTATTTTTAGGAATGAAATTAGACCCCTACTACTACTAATTTTTAATAACTTTTATCTTATTAAGGATATATAACGGTATCGGAGATAAAGGAATCTTAATTAATAAAATAAAGTATAATAAAATTAATAATAACGTCCTCGCTCGATAATATTCGAAATTATTCGATAGAACTAATTTTCGTCGCTAAACCCTTATAATATAGTTATAAATTATAATATAACGTTAGATTAATTTAAACTAACGCGATATATATACCTCGTAAAAAAAGAACGACCCTCGATACCTAGTAAAGGGTTCTCTCGGTATTTATCTAGACTAAACTAATTAGCCTATATTATACTAGTATATAAGGGCGAGTATAATTTATAGGTTCTATATATAATATAGCCTAAATATTATTATCGCTCTACCGACCTTAATATTAATATAACGGAGCGAGTTTCGGAAATACTAAGACCTAGCTCTATTTCGAAGATTAGGCCTCGAATAAATTATCGGTTATTCTATAATAAATATTTCTATTAAAATCGAATACTAGATCTAGGTAGATAGCGTTAGATATAAAAAGAATATTTATTATATAAACTATAAGTTAAAGGGGAAACTAACTTAATAATTATAATAATATATAATTATCGCGAGTACTAAAAGTTTCTAAAAATAGGTCCGCGAGTTCTTTAATATATCGAAATATTATTAAGAAGTACCCGAAGGTAGAATAAAACTAATAAAATATATAAAATAAATCTAGGGGCTAGTAGTAGAGAGATTATTTATTAACGAATTTATTAATATAAAAAGAATAACTACTAGATAAATAATACTACTAAAGGAGCTTAAGAAATAATCTTTCGAATAACGGTATATACTCGTTATATTATCTAGAACGTTATAGAATAAATCGCCTTTAAACCTTAATAACGTACTCGAGGTCCTATTAATAAACCGGGCGGATAAATAGAAGTAGTATAATAATCTCCGCTATAATTTACTAGAGAAATTCTATACTATAACCTTAATATATAATAATATAACTAAAAGAAAATTAAAGAGTATTAAGGTTATAAAATACTTTATATAAAAAAGGGAAAAACTAATTAATCTTCTTCTAAATATTATAATTATACGTATAAATACGTCCATTTAAATCGGGGGCGAACGAATACTATATCTACCTCTTTATATTATTATATACGAGATATTCCCCTTCCTTATAATATTTAAATAAGAATTTATCTAGGTCGAATAAATAGTTAAAAGGGATATTTAGCGATAGTTTATAGAAACGGGCGGTAAATCTATAAAGGGCCTATTTTTCAGTAAATTAATTAAAACGCGATTAGTTTTATTTATACCGGGCCTTACTAAACTTATTATCGACCTTAAATATAACGTCGATCTAACTTAAACGTCGTTTAATAAATAGTATATTATCGAACGCGTAGGTATTAAAGTAAATAACTCCTATTATAAGAATATCGATATACTCGGTTAATACGCCCCTAAATTAGATCGGATTTAGTAGATAATATAGGGCCTAGGGTATATATAGTTTAAACGTAATAATATTAAAGTATAGGAATAGGTGCCCGAGAAATTTATTATTATATCGAACCTACCCCTAGTAGTATATATAACGGCGAAGGTATATATTACCCCTTCTAGCTTTTCTAGGTATAAATCTTATTATTATTTTATATTTAGGGCTTTATTAATTATTAAATAATAATTTAAAGATAAACTTAAGGCGTCCGGCCGTAATCTTATTATTAAATTTCTTTATTTAAATTATATCATCGAGGAGTATTAAAACTATATCCGTATTTTCTAGGATAACGAGGAGGTCCCTATAAGAATTAATATCCTTATTTACCTATATTAATTATTCGCGAAGGGATATATTATAACCCGTACGAAATAATTAATACTAATAGATATAGACTAGCTGGACGAGACCTAGGAGTAGATTAAAAAACGGATCCATTATATCGGGTCTTTAAATAGTACGACCGCGTATATCTAATATACGGATATTAGGATCGATAAAATAATATTTAATTTATAATAAAAATATAAAAAGGGGCGGGAGGGTACGGTTAAATACTAAAAAGAAAAAGATACGTTATTATAAAAGGCGTAAACGGCTAAAAAGAAAAAGCGGGTAAAGAAAGAGACTACTACTACTATTTAAACGATATAAGATATATATATTTATACCTAGCTTTAGCGAGTAGTATTAAATCTATCGATAGGTTAAATTCTTAAAGGGAACGACGATAAAATAATTCCTTCTACTAAAAATAAATAAAATATACTTTTATTATATATAATTTTAACCGTAAAAAAGCCTACCCTTATTCGATATTATTCGAAATCGCTCGAAAATAATTACTTCTATTAGAAATAAATAAAATATACTTTTATTATATATAATTTTAACTATAAGAAGGCCTACCCTTATTCGATAATATTCGAAATCGCTCGAAAGTATATTAACGCTCTTTAATAAATAAAAACTCGGCTATTAACCTAATATCTCGGTAAATATATAATATTAGGTATATAAATCCTACCTACTCTAAAGAAATAGTCGTATTTACTAGATTAATAACTTATAAATAGTAGAGTATAATAGACAGGTATTAAATCCGATAACGAGATCTATTAATTAATATAAACGGTATATAAAGAGCCCTCTTTATATCGCTAGTTTAATATAACTATCGACCTAGCGCTAGCGAGGACGATATTATTTTTATAATATTCGAAATCCGCTCGAAATCGTTCGAAATAATTCTTGGCGCTAAATATACCTCTACGCGCCCTCGCGCCGGGGGATAAATAAATATTTTAATCCATTATACTTACTATTCCGTACAGCTTCTATAAGGTTATTTATTATAATACGTTTTACGCCGTTTTAATACTAGATTTCTTTTATACTCCGTTTAATTTATTTTATCTTTATTAATCCCGCTATAAATACGCCTTTCGACGTAAACTATAATTATAATCGGAGTCTAGGGACGATAAATAACATTAATATAAAAAAGACTCTTTATATTAATAAATAGTAATATAAGTTTATTAAAGAGGACGCCCGAGACTATTAAACGTTTTATAAACTTCTATAATTTAATCTTAAAGATAGTATAGCCGTAAGAGTTATATAACGTCTTTATAAATTAATTATCTCGGATATCTAGAGTTAGGTAATTATTAAAATATTCGTTAATATTTCGGTTTCTTACGTGGGCTACTAGTTATATATAATAAAAAAAAGATTTAAAATAATTATAAAACGAAAATTACTTCTTAGAAATATAAAGCGGATAAAGTTTTAAAGGTATCGGAGTCTAAGAAATAAAGACTCTTACTTCCTTTAGGATTTAAACCCGAATTTTTATTAAATAACTTTACTACGGAGGAATTATCTAAACTAAAAATATTATCGCGTCCGCTACCACTCCCTTTAAACACTCGATCGATTAACGATATAATTATTTATTATACTCGCGACGATAGCGTAACTAAGCTATATCTTCCTTTATAGGAAATTCTTATAAAAACGCGCGACCTAGATAATAAACCACTTTATATATTTATAAGTTTTAAAGATTTTAAAAAATAGTTAACTTTAGGCCAAGTCTTAAAGGAAAATCTAGGTAAGGAACTATTTAACTAGATATATAATATAACTAAAAAATATTTAGTTCCGGTAGGTAATTATTAAATAATATTCCGAGTATACTTTCTATTATAACTAAAGTACCCGAAGTATAAGAATTTATAATTTATAGTTAGACTTTCTAGTAAATTACTCGTCGAATATATTATTATCTTTTCTTTATTAATCTTTAATTTATTAAAATCGAATTCTTTATCTCGCTCTCTCGATACGCCCGGTTAAAGGTAGAGTTAATTTTAATTAATAAAACTATAAAAAGATAAAAGGGAATATATAGGTAATAATATATCTTAGATTATTCTCGCTCGATAAATAAAATATTAATACGGGAAAAGAAGAGAATTCGTATCTACCTACGCTACCCCTCGTTAAGTCGTATAAAACGATTTTTTTATTATACCCCTTCCCCGTAGTACCCCGTACCGTTTAAAGCGACGCTTTACCCTACCCCTTAGTATACTCGGGCTCCGATACTCGGTTCTTTTAAATAAGAAAATACTAATACTTATTTATTAAAAGGAATATCCTAACTCTCGTTAGAAGAGGAGAGAAAAGGCGGTTATAAATACCCGATTTAGATTTTAGAGGACTAAAAGGAAAAAGAAAAAGAAGAGGAATAAAGTTTAAACGTAGATTTTAAAGAAGAGGAATATAAAGAAGAGGGTAAATATAAAGAAGGAGCGGTAACGGCTATAATATTTATTAAAGACGGGGATAAGTTTAATAATAAAGAGATTATATTATTAATAATATAGACTCTCCTTTATAACCCTAGTTAATAATAATTTATTTATATAATAATTCTAGGAAGTAAAGGCTCGCCGCCTCGACTCTTTATAAATATAGAAATCCCTAGACTTTAATAAAAATATATTTATCCTCCCGGATACTAGGAGTTACCTAGGAAGTTAAAAACAAGGGAATTCTAAACTAGATAAATCTGAATTTATTAAGACGAGCTTTTTATTTTTAAAATCGAAAAGTCTACTTTATTATTATTAACTTTTAACGGCTTATATCTTATTATAGATATATAATAATATCGGAGATAAGGGAATCTTAGTTAATAAAATAAAGTATAATAAAATTAATAATAGCGCTATCGCTCGATAATATTCGAAATCGTTCGATAGAATTAACTTTTATTATTAGACCCTTATAATATGGCTATTTAATAATACTTAATAGTAGATTAACCTTAAATAATTCGACGTATATATAACGCGATAGAAGAACGATATTTAATATCTAGTATAAGGATCTACTAGTCTTTATCTAAACTAAACGAAATAGCCTATATTATATTACTACGTAAAGTCGAGTATAGTTTAAAGGTATACTATATAGTATAACTCTAATATTATAAATTTATTTAGATAAATAATATTATTATTTAGGATAAGAACTCTAGGAGCGAGTTCCGAGTTAAATTAAATATAAGAACTTCTTCGAGAAGGAGCTACGGATAAATAAATTATAAGGAATTAAAATATTACTTTATAAAGTACCCCTACCCTAATATTAATATAGCGTAACGAATTTATTAAATACCGGGATTTTAGACTAGATTAAAACTTTAACCTTAAATAAATTATCGGTTATAATATAATAGATAACTCTATTTAAATCAAAAAACGAATTCGGGTAAATAACGTTAAATAAGAAGAGGATAATTATAAAATAAGTTATAAATTAAAGGAAAAACTAATTTAAAACTTTTAACGACTAATTATTAATATAAATACCTAAACCTTCTCGACATAGGTCCGTAAATAATATAATATTATAAAAGATTCTTTCGAAGTTTATCTAGGTAGAGTAAAATTAATAAAAAAATAAAAACATTTCCGGGGGCTACTAGTAGGTAGAATATTCGTTAATAATTTAATAAATACTAAAAAAGTAACTATAGGATAAATAATACTACTAAAAAAACTTAAAAAACAATCTTTCGAATAACGATATATACTCGTCGCGTTAATTAGTACGCTATAGAATAATCCGTTATCAAACCTTAATTATATACTCGAGGTCCTACGGTAGAATCGGGCGAACGAATAAAAGGAGTATAATAATCTCCGCTATAATTTACTAAAGAATTTCTATACGATTATACTAACGTATAATAATATAATTAAAGGAAACTCGAATAATATTAAAATTATCGATAATATTAAAGTTAAAAAGGAAGAATTAATCTATTTCCTTCCCGAAATTATAAATATACGTACGGATACGTCCACCTAGATCTTAGGCGAATAAATATTATATCTACTTTCTTATATCGTTATATACGAGATATTCTCTTTTTTAGAAATACTTATAAAAGAGCCTACCTAGTTCGAATAAATAATTAAAAGGGATATTCAGCGATAGTTTACGAAAATAAACGTTAATTCTATTAAAGGCCTATTTTTTAGTAAATTAATTAAGATACGATTAGTTCTATTTATACCGGGTTTTATTAAACTTAGTATTAACTTCTAACTCGACGTCGATCTAACTTAAACGTCGTTCGTAAATTAATATATTAACGAAAAGATACGTATTAACCTAAATAACTCCTACTTTAATAATATCGTTATACTCGGTTAAAACGCGCCGAAATTAGATAGGATTTAGTAGATAATATAGAGTTTAGGGTATATATAATTTAAATACGAAAATACTAAAGCGCGGGAATAAATACCCGAGAAGTTTATAATTATATCGAATATACTACTAGCGTTATATATTACGGCGAAGGTAAATATTACCTAGTCTCGTTTTTCTAGGTATAAATTTTATTATTATTTCGTATTAAGGGCTTCCCTAATTATTAAATAATAACTTATAAATAAATTTAAGGCGTCGGGTAATAATCTTATTATTAAATTTCTCTACGTAATTTACTCTATTAAGAAGTATAAAACCTATATCGGCGCTTTCTAAAATAATACTTATAACGATACTAGAACCGACGTCTTTATACTCCTATACTAGTTATTCTCCAAGGGTTATATAATAACCTAGGTAATATAATCGGTACTAATAAATATAAACTAACTAGATAAGACTTAAGAGTATACGAAAAAGCGGGTCTATTATATTAGGTATTTAAACGCCATAACCGCGTATATATAATATACTAATATTAAAATAGATATTATAATTTTAAATCTATAAAGAAAGCGAGGTATAGGGCGGGAAGGTACGGTTAAATATTAAAAAGAATAAATATTATTAATACTTCTTAACGATAAGGAGCTAGAAAGATTACGCGAGTAAGAATAAAAGTTTTTATATATAAATCCGCTTATTTAATATAATCGAAGGCCGTTCGATAATATTCGATAACGCTAGTATAAAGGGATACTTAATATTTATTTAGTTTAATATAATAGGTAGTTAAAGCTATTAATAAATACGCTTATTTTAATATTATTTAATACCGTTCGATAATATTCGAAAACACTCGATAAATAAAATACTTAATATTTAATTCGATTAAAATAATAATTTTAGCCTTATCCTAAAAGTCGTTAATAGAGCGCTCGAATAATTAAATCTCGTTAATCGGATATTTAAGGAGCGCTCGGGGGGCCCGATATACGCTCGACGGGCGCTCTAGGTAAAACCCTAAAATACTTCGGGCTCTCGGGGTTCCGCGAGTACCCGTTTAACGGCTTTAGCTCCCGAGGTATTCTGCGCTTTAACCCCGAGCCGCTAGAGCCGGTTTTCGATTTACCGACGTATTTTACCTTAATTTAAAATAAAGATTAAACCGTAATCTTTATTTTACGCCCTATTTTATTTTATTTTAATATATTAATATTCTCTTTAAGAATCCCTATACTAATCCGAAATATAAATATAATTTATATATATTTTATTATTTTCTTTATTATTTTTATTATTTTTATATATAATTTATATAATTATATATTTTATTATACGACCTTAAGATTTATAAAATAAATTAATTTTTTTATAAAAATTAAAATAAAAAATTCTTAAAAAATTCTTATAATTAATAATAAAGGAAATAAATTATTAATAGATTAAAATTTTTAACCGAAGAGGTTTCTTTAATAATTAATAAATATTATTATAAAATTATTTAAAGAACTTCTTTATTAATAAAATAATTATATTAAAATAATTATATTAAAATAATTATATTAAAATAAATATATAAATTAATTAATTAATTAATTAATATCTTATTAATATTTTTATATAATTTATATATATTTTTATATATATATTTTATTATTATATTTATATATAATTTATATCTAAATAAAAGAGTAAATTATAAATAAAGATAAGAATAAATTCTATATGAAAATAATAATAAAT